>WLWD01005831.1_pt1 | contig 12106 bp, 9 predicted proteins | sample 6712731 | NCBI WGS metagenome assembly WLWD01 (sample SAMN12718690, study PRJNA576275) | sponge metagenome | isolation source: marine sponge | host: Mycale hentscheli | place: New Zealand: South Island, Marlborough, Capsize Point | collected 2014-11-01
TCGAGCATTTCTCGACGACTTGGCTTCATATCGAGTTTTGCGCTCCGTTCTTTCATCTCTCCAAGTTCCCTTTTCAGATAACTCAGCGCTTTGTAGGCTGTCTTTAAAAATTTCCGATAGAACTTCTTTATCCTCTTTTTACTATTCGCTTTTCCGGCAATGGAATTGATCTTGAACAGCAGCGTTTGCAAAGACGAAATCGAGCTTGCATCCACCATGCCCGGAGTGACGGACCGCCATACTTCGAAAGTTTACCACCCAGACTAAACAGACGCTCAATAAGCTTGAGCAGAATACCCGCATCGGTCGGCCACTCTACGTTTCCTTCCACGGACGTACTGTCGAATGTCAGCTCCTTGAAATCGTCTAGGCCCTCACTGAGAATTAGCCCTCACTGAGCACGGTGAATTTGTTCTCGTGTTTCATTAGACGCCGCATTTACATTCTCAACAATCGTTGTGATCCCGGGAAGAAGCAGATCACGTTTTTGCAAGTAGTCTAAAATTGTGACCGAATCTCGTAAGCGTTCAATTGATGATAAACTGCTTAAGGTATGGAAGTCGCCTCGCAGGACAAGAAAAATCAACACCAGTTCGGCTTCCATTCGCGGACGACCAACTTGTAAATAAAGGGATGGAGCTTCCGTTTGTTCCACTTCACTCAAAATTTCTGGAAGGGCCTCGAATTTTGATTCAAAATAGGCTTTATCTTTTTGCCGTAACTCTTTTTTCTTTATCGCTACTGCATCTTGATCCTTTCGAATGCTATCGAGAATTTCCGGATGTCTACGGCTCATTTCCAGAACCTCAGACAAGAGCTCTTTCAAGTTCGTATCCGGAACCGGCAAGAATAGGTTGCTGCTGCACACCGAGTCATTTGGAATTTGCTTGATCATTGTTGCCTCCATGGTAAATTAAATTAGATTTTAAATTATTGCAAGACAACACGTTACGCAATTTATTCAAGTCCAATTCCATGAAGAATATAGAAATTTTATACTCAAAATGCCCTTTTCGAATGGGCTCTAGTTAGAGAGCCCCAGCACATTCACTTCCAGAGACTGCCCAAATTTAACCGTCAATACCGCAAACGAATCAATCATTTTGAACGAAGAGAATTTCACGCCTATGGCCAAAAACTCTTCCCCTGCCTGCGGCGGTATCCAACTATTTAGCCTGGCAAGGGCCGTCGTAACATCCTGTGCATTCGCGGGGGGAGAAGCGCCGTTCATTGCCTCCACAACCAATGGAAAATTCTGTACCTGATCGATCGTTGGCATAACCAGATTTCTGTTATAGCCGAAACCGGCAGCAAGCCCTTCAACAAAAAAGAACGGCGGTCCCCCCAGAGGTTCGTCCAATACGGCATATAAGAAGAGCGATGGATGACCTTCATAATCAGCATAAGATCCCATGGCCGACAGGGAGAACGTCTCCGTTTTGATGAGCGCCATTCCATTATATTCGGTTAACGTGCGTCCATTTTGTTTTACCTGTTCCCGGAGGAAAATCCCTTCAATGGGCAGATTGTCTTTCTGGAAGTCAATGCCTAAACCATCCAAACTGAACACAGGCGAAAAACTGGAAAGCGAAGAACCAACTCCCAGATCAATCAACGATAAAGACAATCCGGCGGCCGTTAACGAGGCATCCAGTTCAAAATAAAGGTCGCCCGGAATACTTAAGTCCCACCTTCTGGATATGCACCGGCCCAAAGTTTTTTTGCAATTGGAACCATTTGATATTGCCCGCAGCAACCTGAGGTACAGCAGGCGAAGTCGTAGACGAAGCGGTAGACTGATTCGATGACGTGCTGTCATTTTCCGGTTGTCCGTTGTTGCCCGCTTTGATGGGTAAAGAAAGATTGATCGCTTGTCCGCCAATGCTCAGGGAGGACGTCATGGAAAACCCTTGGGCAATGTCCTGTGCCGGGAACCGAAAGCTGAGATGGCTATCGGCTTGCTGCAGGCTTTGGATTTGCGCCTAGGTAAAGGCTGCCGTAGCAAACAAAGGTTGGATGTTGCACTGTACTTTTTGATTATTGGGAAAGTACTTTCCGACCAACGGCAAATTGGTGAGATCCAGCCCGGCGCCCAGATTGGCCCCCAATAAGGTGCTTGCCGTCGTAGAAGCGTCCGAAAGGCGGGCAATAAGTGCATCGTTGAGGGTGATGGTCATGCCTTCTGGAACAATGCTTCCCAATTCGGTTGAAACCTCCGCCGCCAGGGATTGCAGATTGATGGAGGCGCCGTCTTTATTATGATAATTGGCAATCAACAGGCTGGAAGCATTCGTCTTATCAAAAACCACATCGAATTGTTGACCGGCGACTGTGAGTACACCTGAAAATGATTTTTCGTATTGACCTTGGTTATCAGTAAGATTGAGTGCAAGTTGGAGGTCTAATTCAGAACTATCAATTTTCAGGGTTGTAGTACAGGAAAATGAAAAATTCTTTGACGAGCTGTTGTAAGAAAAAACAATATAAGTTAATTCAAGCGTAGATAAGGAAGAAGGAATGTCCTTTGCAATTCCCAAATCAGAGGCTAAACCTTCAACAAATTGATCAATAGGTATACCGGAATCTGAACCGGTAGGTGCTACCCACCTGGCATATACATTGTAATCACCACCCTGGGAAATAAAAGATCCTGTGAAGGAGCTATTTCCAAATTGAAAATCTGCTTCTATATTCACACTGATAGTTTGGCCTATTGAAAGGCCTAAACCGATTTGTTTGAATTCTACGGCAACCCCTCCCAGTTCAACTGAAATTGTGCTGCTCACTACTCCATAAAAACGATATTGATGACTTGATAAATCACCCCAAAAAGTTAATGAAGTGCATTGTAATGTTTCGCTATCCAGGTTTAGACCCAGTTTATCTTCCACCCAAGGCTTCAAATTAATGATTCCACCTTCTTCGAGACTGATTTCTATACTTAAATTGGGAAGTGAAATTTCTCCATTAAAAGATGGACCATTCGCAATACTATCAAATTGGAAAACACCACCAATTGAGCCAAAAAGATCTCCTCCTGTTGGATAAGTGAGGGGAACATACAAATCAGAAAGAGTCAGGTTGGATAGCGGGATTGACTAGGATAAATCTGTTTTCCCCACCACTGTGATAAAAGATAGCGAAGTTTTTTTCGGGTCAAAGCCTAAGGTAACTGATGAAAAATAAAATGCCCCCAAAGCTTCCAGCCCTTTAGGAAAAGTTATGCCCCTGATATCTATTCCCAACAAGCTTTCCAAATCTTGAAAACCATTTTTTAAAGAGAGCGCATTGTCTTCAAAGTTTACTAACAAAGGCCATACAAAATTACCTTGAAGTAATGGTGTCGAAATTTCCGTTTGAACCGCAGCAAAGTGAATACTGCCACTAAGGCCCATCTCTGAACCGGGAAGATTAGTGTTTTTAGTTTTAAATAAAAGCGAAAAATTTTCTAAGGAAAATTTTGAAAGTGAAATTCTTAGTTGCGGTAAGGGTGCGGATAAAGATATAATTGGAATTTGACCAGAGAGATCAATTTGTCCTATTACAGTCAACGCTTTACTTCCGACTATAGCTTTGATGGTTTGGCCAAAAACATTTTGAGAAGAGGGAGTTAAGCTTCCTTGAAACGTTAAACAATAAATGTCTTCTCCTTTGTCCTGCCTTTTAATTATAAAAGTGGGATGGTTAAAAACTAACTCATAAAAAAAACTATCACGCTCTATAAGTGAAATGCCATTATTTGATACTCCTGTGCAATTTGGGAGATTTGAAAAGCAATTTTTAAAATTCCAATTTGGTAAAGTAGGAGAAAAGGTCCATTCCTGTGTGATCGATCCATTCTGTTGAATTTGAACCTTTATAGAAAGAGATTGGGATACATCGATAATTTGTGCGGTGCCACTAACGGTTACTGAATAATCAACAGGACGACTTATTTGAACACTGTTTAATGTTAAATCTGAAACTCCGATAACCTGTAGGGCATCAGCTGAACCGTTGAATAAGTCTGAGTTCCGAATAAGAGAACTCAGACCATTTTTTAGGATTAGTTTTTCTGATAAGTTCTTCTCAAGTTGTTCTATTGAAATCATAATAATTTGTTTGTTAGTTTGCTTATAACTCCTGATTCATAACCACCGCCATAAGATGCAATTGCATATCCTTGATCTCCAATTTCAACCTGATAAGATGTACCCCAAGCTTCAAAATCAAAATTCGGGCCGTATTTGATATTATATATATTGGTAAATATCCCAAATCTATCTTTAGAGACAAGATATGGGTACGTATTCAGTGTATTCAGTGATCCACGTTGCCATTTATACTACCTTCATTCTTTCTTAAATCAAGAGTACATATCGACTAAAGTATTCTTTAGAATTCTCTCCTGGCTTTCCACCTTAGCCATCCCTGAAAAAATAATAAAAAAGACGAATTTTTCATTGATTTAATTTTCGGCGGTGTTATTGTGTGTATTAATACGCACAATTTAATTAAAAATTAAGGAATTATATCAGATATGAAAAAAAGAGAGAGATTAAAAAAGGAACTGATGAGCAACCTTGATATTATTATTGGTTCAGTTGTCATGTATCGCTCAAAATGTGGAAAGAACGGCACCTGTAACAATGGAGAGAAACATATCTGCTATTATCTCAGTTCGAAAAAAGAAGGTAGAACTAAAAATCTTTATCTTCCGCCCGGATCAATCGGCGAGGCAAAAGAAATGAATGAGAGATATAGGAGAGTTAAAGCCCTGCTGCAGGAAATCAGCCAGTGTAATTATGAGAGTCTGAAAAAAAGAAATCTTACCAAAGGGAAATAACAGTTGCCGGAAGCGCAAAGGTCAATCAGACATAATCATTCTTACGGAAAATGTCCGGAAACATGCAAACTTTCGCGACTGAGAGTAGAAAATGAGCAGCTGAAGAAGGAAAACGAACAATTCCGTCAGATTTTTGATGCTGCCGTGGATGAATTCAATAAACTCAAGCGACGGATTGAACGAATTAAATTGTGAAAAAGAGGCGAATAAAGATCTGGAGAAAAGAATTCGGCAACTGGAACGAGAATTGAGTAATGAACGTGGTAAAGCGAATAAATTCGCATCTATGCTTTTTGGTTTGAAGAGTGAGAAACTGAAATTGTCAGATATCAAAGTTGAGGATAGGAATTCTATTGTAGTTGAAGAAATCAGCGAATCAGAAATCACTAATGCCGGGGAAGACGAATCGGCTGGGGAGAAAGAAAAAAAGACTGAAGCGGAGAAGGACAATGACACGGGAAAGAGAAAATCCGGAGTTCAGGATGGCCACAAAGGAAATGGAAGGAAAATTCCTAAAGGGCTGCAGATTGTGGATAGAATTATTAGGCTGCCTGAGGGAGAAGTCATTCATGGAATTCCGGCGGAGAATTGGACGGAACAGAACGGCATGGATGAAGTATCATACACGATCAGAAAAAAGTCGAATGGTACGTGGAACGTACTATCAGGCGTAAATATACTCCTCCTGCGAATTACGCCCCTGGCGTTCCCAAAATAATAACAGCTCCCATGCCGGCTAAACTCATTCAGCAGGGAAAATATGGGTTGGAAGTATGGATTGATATTCTTATCGATAAATATCAACAGCATATACCGATTCAGCGTCAAATTTTCGACATGCAGCAACACGAAGTCAATATGATTCCAGGAACTGTTTTCGGTGGTTTGAAAACAATATTTGGAACCTATTTGGAGCCTCTTTATAAAGAACTTATTATTGAATTGCAAAATGGAATAAGATGGCACGCTGATGAAACTCGCTGGTACATGCTTTGTGACGCCATGAACAAATTATGGTATATGTGGGGATTCAAATCTGAAGATGTTGCTATTTTCGTTCTTGACGGCACAAGAAGCGCTTCTGTTCCTGCGAAAACTCTTCTGGGGATTACCGATATAGTACAACTAAAAGAAACAGTTGAAATTCCTGAGGAGAAATTGAAAATATTGAATGTAGACAGGTATTCTGCCTACAAAATGTTGGCCGGTTTGGGTTTGGTTCTTCTGGCCTATTGCTGGGCTCATGTGAGAAGAGATTTCACTGACATTAAAAAAAAATATCCCGAAGAGCACGGACTGCTCAGATGGGCAGAGGAATGGTTGTTGAAAATCGCCGAACTGTACAAAATTAATAATCAGAGAGTAAAACATCCTCCCGGAAGTGATATGTTTTTAGAACACGATTCGAGATTACGTGAAGCCATTCATGACATGGGAAAAGAAATCAACGTTGAGATTAAGGCTGATGAAGATGAAGTTCATGAAGCCAGACTTAAAGCAATGATATCAATGAAAAATCACTGGGAGGGACTGATTATATTTGTTGGTAATCCCGAAATCCCGATGGATAATAATAAAATGGAAAACGGAATAAGACCATGTGCTCTGGGAAGAAACAATTATATTGGGAACCATTCACTTTGGGGCGGGGAATTGTCCGCCTGTATGTATTCGATCATTCAAACATGTAAACAGAATAATATCAATCCACGAACTTACTTGCAGTATTACCTTGAGAAGTGTATAGAAAAAAACGGCGATATGAGTCAGGAGGAAATAAATTCAATGTGACCAGGGAAATTAAAAAATAATATCATCGTGAAAAACGATTTGACCTTGAAAAAAATCTAATTTTTTGTTTTCTTTATATTTCCTGCAAAAAACGATTCAGTAAGAAGAAATTAGGTTTGAGGGCAAAACGGGGACCACTGAGTATGTACATTATTTTTAACTTTTCCAAAAGCGCTTGTGCGATGATTAGACGATCAAATGGATCGCTATGATGATGAGGTAAGTCATCCAATGCATAAATGTGTGGCAGATCAACCTTCAAAATTTTTATTCCATTTGATTCTATCTGATCATCGATTAGCTTTTCAAGTGAATTACTGATTGATAATTTTCCCAAACTTTCTTTTATTTTGATCTCCCAGGCAGATGCAACGCTAAGAAACAGAATGTTATCAGGATCCTCACAAAGCGACAGAACAGTTCTCGAAAGTTTATCGGGAGCGCTGTCCCACCATAGAAAAGTATGTGTGTCGAATAATAAATTCATTCCTGGGCAAGCCAAAAATTATCATCAAGAGGATCATCAAAATCTTTGGTCATATAAGTCATTGTATTTTCATGCAGGCCGGGAATTCTCGGTGTTTTCAAGGATTTTGAATATGGTAGAATCCTGGCAATTGGTTTGTCATGAGCAGTTAAAATAACTTCTACGCCTTCAGTGATATATGTGACAATCTTTTGAAGTCCCTTATCTTTCTCTGAAATTTTAATCGTTTTCGTCATTATATATGCCTGATTAAATGTAGTGAACTTAAAATGCAAACCATTGTGTATTGATATCTTAACATATAAGCCTATTGAAAGCAAACAATTAGCTTGAAGTTCCAGTGGCAAAGAATTGATTTTTCTATCGCCACGGATTTTCCGGATTTTTTTTCGAGCCTGTACGAGGGCACACGAGTCCTGTGAAGTCAATGCAACCTGATTCATCCTCGAATATTCAATTGTCCCGGCGGCTAAAAAAGGTCATACTCTCGACCGATGGGCTACGAAGTGTCAAATGGGGTGAAGCGAATCTGAATGGACCAGAGGAATTCCATACTGCGGCCGAGTTGGGTAAAGGGTTGATTTCGAAAGGATTCTCCTATGCGTTTAATAAAATTTTTGATGCTTCCGTAGTACGTATTCAGTGATCCACGTTGCCATTTATACTACCTTCATTCTTTCTTAAATCAAGAGTACATATCGGCTAAAGTATTCTTTAGAATTCTCTCCTGGCTTTCCACCTTAGCCATCCCTGAAAAAATAATAAAAAAGACGAATTTTTCATTGATTTAATTTTCGGTGGTGTTATTGCGTGTATTAATACGTGCAATTTAATTAAAAATTAAGGAATTATATCAGATATGAAAAAAAGAGAGAGATTAAAAAAGGAACTGATGAGCAACCTTGATATTATTATTGGTTCAGTTGTCATGTATCGCTCAAAATGTGGAAAGAACTGCACCTGTAACAATGGGGAGAAACATATCTGCTATTATCTCAGTTCGAAAAAAGAAGGTAGAACTAAAAATCTTTATCTTCCGCCCGGATCAATCGGCGAGGCAAAAGAAATGAATGAGAGATATAGGAAAGTTAAAGCCCTGCTGCAGGAAATCAGCCAGTGTAATTATGAGAGTCTGAAAAAAAGAAATCTTACCAAAGGGAAATAACAGTTGCCGAAAGCGCAAAGGTCAATCAGACATAATCATTCTTACGGAAAATGTCCGGAAACATGCAAACTTTCGCGACTGAGAGTAGAAAATGAGCAGCTGAAGAAGGAAAACGAACAATTCCGTCAGATTTTTGATGCTGCCGTGGATGAATTCAATAAACTCAAGCGACGGATTGAACAGCAGAAAAGGGAATTGAATTGTGAAAAAGAGGCGAATAAAGATCTGGAGAAAAGAATTCGGCAACTGGAACGAGAATTGAGTAATGAACGTGGTAAAGCGAATAAATTCGCATCTATGCTTTTTGGTTTGAAGAGTGAGAAACTGAAATTGTCAGATATCAAAGTTGAGGATAGGAATTCTATTGTAGTTGAAGAAATCAGCGAATCAGAAATCACTAATGCCGGGGAAGACGAATCGGCTGGGGAGAAAGAAAAAAAGACTGAAGCGGAGAAGGACAATGACACGAAAAAGAGAAAATCCGGAGGTCAGGATGGCCACAAAGGAAATGGAAGGAAAATTCCTAAAGGGCTGCAGATTGTGGATAGAATTATTAGGCTGCCTGAGGGAGAAGTCATTCATGGAATTCCGGCGGAGAATTGGACGGAACAGAACGGCATGGATGAAGTATCATACACGATCAGAAAAAAAGTCGAATGGTACGTTGAACGTACTATCAGGCGTAAATATACTCCTCCTGCGAATTACGCCCCTGGCGTTCCCAAAATAATAACAGCTCCCATGCCGGCTAAACTCATTCAGCAGGGAAAATATGGGTTGGAAGTATGGATTGATATTCTTATCGATAAATATCAACAGCATATACCGATCCAGCGTCAAATTTTCGACATGCAGCAACACGAAGTCAATATGATTCCAGGAACTGTTTCCGGTGGTTTGAAAACAATATTTGGGACCTATTTGGAGCCTCTTTATAAAGAACTTATTATTGAATTGCAAAATGGAATAAGATGGCACGCTGATGAAACTCGCTGGTACATGCTTTGTGACGCCATGAAAAAATTATGGTATATGTGGGGATTCAAATCTGAAGATGTTGCTATTTTCGTTCTTGACGGCACAAGAAGCGCTTCTGTTCCTGCGAAAACTCTTCTGGGGATTACCGATATAGTACAACTAAAAGAACCAGTTGAAATTCCTGAGGAGAAATTGAAAATATTGAATGTAGACAGGTCTTCTGCCTACAAAATGTTGGCCGGTTTGGGTTTGGTTCTTCTGGCCTATTGCTGGGCTCATGTGAGAAGAGATTTCACTGACATTAAAAAAAAATATCCCGAAGAGCACGGACTGCTCAGATGGGCAGAGGAATGGTTGTTGAAAATCGCCGAACTGTACAAAATATCATCGTAACATACTCAGTGGTCCCCGTTTTGCCCTCAAACCTAATTTCTTCTTACTGAATCGTTTTTTGCAGGAAATATAAAGAAAACAAAAAATCAGAATTTTTTCAAGGTCAAATCGTTTTTCACGATGATATTATTTTTTAATTTCCCTGGCAACATTGAATTTATTTCCTCCTGACTCATATCGCCGTTTTTTTCTATACACTTCTCAAGGTAATACTGCAAGTAAGTTCGTGGATTGATATTATTCTGTTTACATGTTTGAATGATCGAATACATACAGGCGGACAATTCCCCGCCCCAAAGTGGATGGTTTCCAATATAATTGTTTCTTCCCAGAGCACAGGGTCTTATTCCGTTTTCCATCTTATTGTTATCCATTGGGATTTCGGGATTACCAACAAATATAATCAGTCCCTCCCAGTGATTTTTCATTGATATCATTGCTTTAAGTCTGGCTTCATGAACTTCATCTTCATCAGCCTTAATCTCAACGTTGATTTCTTTTCCCATGTCATGAATGGCTTCACGTAATCTCGAATCGTGTTCTAAAAACATATCACTTCCGGGAGGATGTTTTACTCTCTGATTATTAATTTTGTACAGTTCGGCGATTTTCAACAACCATTCCTCTGCCCATCTGAGCAGTCCGTGCTCTTCGGGATATTTTTTTTTAATGTCAGTGAAATCTCTTCTCACATGAGCCCAGCAATAGGCCAGAAGAACCAAACCCAAACCGGCCAACATTTTGTAGGCAGAAGACCTGTCTACATTCAATATTTTCAATTTCTCCTCAGGAATTTCAACTGGTTCTTTTAGTTGTACTATATCGGTAATCCCCAGAAGAGTTTTCGCAGGAACAGAAGCGCTTCTTGTGGCGTCAAGAACGAAAATAGCAACATCTTCAGATTTGAATCCTCACATATACCATAATTTTTTCATGGCGTCACAAAGCATGTACCAGCGAGTTTCATCAGCGTGCCATCTTATTCCATTTTGCAATTCAATAATAAGTTCTTTATAAAGAGGCTCCAAATAGGTCCCAAATATTGTTTTCAAACCACCGGAAACAGTTCCTGGAATCATATTGACTTCGTGTTGCTGCATGTCGAAAATTTGACGCTGGATCGGTATATGCTGTTGATATTTATCGATAAGAATATCAATCCATACTTCCAACCCATATTTTCCCTGCTGAATGAGTTTAGCCGGCATGGGAGCTGTTATTATTTTGGGAACGCCAGGGGCGTAATTCGCAGGAGGAGTATATTTACGCCTGATAGTACGTTCCACGTACCATTCGACTTTTTTTCTGATCGTGTATGATACTTCATCCATGCCGTTCTGTTCCGTCCAATTCTCCGCCGGAATTCCATGAATGACTTCTCCCTCAGGCAGCCTAATAATTCTATCCACAATCTGCAGCCCTTTAGGAATTTTCCTTCCATTTCCTTTGGGGCCATCCTGACCTCCGGATTTTCTCTTTTTCGTGTCATTGTCCTTCTCCGCTTCAGTCTTTTTTTCTTTCTCCCCAGCCGATTCGTCTTCCCCGGCATTAGTGATTTCTGATTCGCTGATTTCTTCAACTACAATAGAATTCCTATCCTCAACTTTGATATCTGACAATCTCAGTTTCTCACTCTTCAAACCAAAAAGCATAGATGCGAATTTATTCGCTTTACCACGTTCATTACTCAATTCTCGTTCCAGTTGCCGAATTCTTTTCTCCAGATCTTTATTCGCCTCTTTTTCACAATTCAATTCCCCTTTCTGCTGTTCAATCCGTCGCTTGAGTTTATTGAATTCATCCACGGCAGCATCAAAAATCTGACGGAATTGTTCGTTCCCCTTCTTCAGCTGCTCATTTTCTACTCTCAGTCGCGAAAGTTTGCATGTTTCCGGACATTTTCCGTAAGAATGATTATGTCTGATTGACCTTTGCGCTTTCGGCAACTGTTATTTCCCTTTGGTAAGATTTCTTTTTTTCAGACTCTCATAATTACACTGGCTGATTTCCTGCAGCAGGGCTTTAACTTTCCTATATCTCTCATTCATTTCTTTTGCCTCGCCGATTGATCCGGGCGGAAGATAAAGATTTTTAGTTCTACCTTCTTTTTTCGAACTGAGATAATAGCAGATATGTTTCTCCCCATTGTTACAGGTGCAGTTCTTTCCACATTTTGAGCGATACATGACAACTGAACCAATAATAATATCAAGGTTGCTCATCAGTTCCTTTTTTAATCTCTCTCTTTTTTTCATATCTGATATAATTCCTTAATTTTTAATTAAATTGCACGTATTAATACACACAATAACGCCACCGAAAATTAAATCAATGAAAAATTCGTCTTTTTTATTATTTTTTCAGGGATGGCTAAGGTGGAAAGCCAGGAGAGAATTCTAAAGAATACTTTAGCCGATATGTACTCTTGATTTAAGAAAGAATGAAGGTAGTATAAATGGCAACGTGG
>WLWD01005558.1_pt1 | contig 12104 bp, 13 predicted proteins | sample 6712731 | NCBI WGS metagenome assembly WLWD01 (sample SAMN12718690, study PRJNA576275) | sponge metagenome | isolation source: marine sponge | host: Mycale hentscheli | place: New Zealand: South Island, Marlborough, Capsize Point | collected 2014-11-01
CATCAAGCTAAGATCAAGGAGTTCTTGTAACATGCATTATAACTCCTTATATAATAAAGAAAAACTCTCCAACCTATGGATGACTGTTGAGCCAAGTACACTGACACTTTGTAGCATTGTTATAATATTGGAGTCTCAAGTTATTACCAACCATTCGTTATGAAGAGCTAACACCAAACCTAACAGTCACTCCAGACTATAGTAGACAGAGAGCTATACAGTTAAATTGTATGTTGCTTCAAGTTAAGACAATCAATGAAATCAAACTAATTAATAATCGAATAGCGATGAGTATAACAGTAAAGAAAGTCAGAGTTGCAAGTTATAAAAACTGAGAAAATGAGGTACAAGAACAGAGAGAGACAGTTTCATAATATGATAGTCCTTAGAGAAAATGTGTGAAATGCTACTAATTAGCTATATCCAAGTCTAATTGGTTTATAGTGGTTATCTGTGTCTCCCCAACAGAGAACACTGACAAAGTTCTGTGATACTGCTACAAAAAAAAATCTATTTGAAACATGTGTAAATAGAAGTACAGTTGAAATATCAAAGGGGAATTCGTCCTCAATGCCTCCATCTTATCTCCCCCTGACACTGTTTCAGTTACATTTAATTACTCACTGACTATATAATAATTAGGTTTTAATACTGAAACTTGACCAACTCGTCAGCGAAACTATCAGATGATTGCTTCGTTGTAGATGTGTGACACTGCCAGAACCACTTGGCATGTTCATCTGTACACATGATGATCATATTCTATCATTGTTTTTTATGAATAAAGTAAATATACTAGAACTGAAAACTCCACTTTATGAAGTAAGTGTTGCCCAGGATGGAAAGGAGAGCAGAAACACCAGCGTAGCTGTATGTTTGGTGCAGCGTCCGAACGAGCAGTTGGGTGAGGCCAGACTTCGGGGACAAGAAAATGAGATGTGTGGGGTCTCTAGGAGGATGGGTGACGGACTCTGCTGCTGACCATGAGGAAGTCCTTCATCTGTCTTGGTGAGAAGCAGCTTGGAGAGAACATGTCCTCTGGGTAGGGCTCGATCGTGTTCAATAGCATCAAACACGTCTTCCAGTTGCTCCTGTTGCGACAACTGAAAGAATCTTGTCTTGGTTTGCTGGACTTCGGAAGAAGTGATGATGTCCGAGAGTCTATGGTCCGACAGTTGTCCTGGTGTTATGATGGAAGCAGAGGATCCATGCCACCACTCTGGAGAGGAAGTGGAAAGATGAGTGTTAGCAACAGAGACTTTGCAGGAACCGGGAACGTGTGTTGGCTGCCTTGTCTGGGGTGACGTGGGTGACTAGACTGGGGGCTGCTACGTCTGGTGGTCGGAGGCGTGGTGTCAGAAGCTTGGAGGGCCACTGATCAGGAGGTCCAGAGAGCCAGGGAGGACCCTTCCACCAAAGTTCGCAGTCTACCAAGTCTTTCGCTAGCATACCTCTGCTGGGTTGTCTTTAGAACCGACGTGACGCCAGTGTGATGCGGGCAGCTTGGACTGGACTGCAGAGATGCAGTTGGCGATGAATCGATTCAGTGACGTGGGTGTCGTCGTCAACCAGTGTAGGACTATCTCACTGTCGGACCAGGTGAACAGGTGAGGTAGTGGTATCTGGAGTAGCTCAGAGACCCTCAACATCAGTCGAGTGAGGAGATGTGCGACGACCAGCTCAGCTCGATGGATGGTAAGTGGCTTGAGAGGTAACACTCTGGACTTTGCTGTGAGTAGAGCAATAATGGTGTCTCCACCTTCGTGAACCTGGCGGAGATAGATGGCAACGCCGTAGGCCACTGAGGAGGCGTCAGCAAAGCCATGTAGGGCTCTGAAGACGACCGGACGGTCGTTCAGGGACAAACGTCTGGGGATGGAGTAGTTTGTGATGGTTGGAAGGTGCTCCAGCCAGTTCTCCCATCTCATCTCGACATCCGGAGGAACAGGGCTGTCCCAGGAGAGTGAGAGTTTCCACAACCCTTGGAGGAGGATGCGAGCGGGGATAATGGCGGGAGCAAAGAGGCCGAGCACGTCGAACACCTTAGCTGTGTCAGATGCGATGACTCTCTTGGTTATGGTGCCTTCGAAACTGGTGGAGACAGGAGTTGAAACATGGAGAGTGTCCGTGTCTACCTTCCAGTGGATCCCTAGGGTTTTCGGGACCGAGTGGGGTGTAACGACATCCAGATCTTGATACTCCAGGAGAGGCTCCGGAATGAGTCGACAAAGCTCTCCTGAGTTCGATCTCCACTTCCGGAGCGTCATGCCTGCTTGAGAGAGGAGCTTGCAGAGTTGGCGACGGAAGACGTCAGCTCTTCCACAGTGTCGGCTCCGGACAGCAGGTCGTCCACGTAAAAATCCTGACAGATAGCTCTGGCTGCACCTGGATGTGACAGAGTACTAGATTGGGCTAAATGTCGCAATACTTGTGTTGCCAAGTAAGGAGAGCACTTCACCCCAAAGGTCAACCTCTTCATACAGTCAGTGAGGAGGCCATGGTCGTCCCTCATCAGGAACCGGTGGAGGTCACGTTCTTCTGAATGGAGCAGCACTTCCCGAAACATCTTGGAGATGTCAGCGGAGATGCCAATGGGTGACACCGGAACCTGATGAGCACGTCAGGCAGGAAGGGGTAGAGATTAGGACTGGGAGCGAATGTGTCGTTCAGGGAGTGGCCAGAGGTGGTTCTTGCCGAGGCATCAAACATAGCGCAAATCTTCGTGGTAGAAGACGACTCCTTGAAAACTCCGTGGACGGGCAGATAATAATGTGGTTTGGAGTGGATTTTGTTCTTGGGCACCTTTTCGGCATGGTCCAGAGAGAGGTACTCTCGCAGGACATCTTGGAAAGGTTGGAGTTTGTTCTTCCTTTGGAGGGACTTCTCATTGGAAAGGAACCTCTTGACAGCCTGGCCTCTGGATTCACCCAATGGTGGTGGGTTGAGAAGGCAGGGCAGTCAAACCAGGTAACGTCCATCGACGCGCTGGTGGGTGGCCTTGAATTCTTCGATGACTCGTTCGTCTTCGGGTGCTAGGGTGGTGGTGTCCAGTACTTGATCTAGCTCCCATAGCCTGGCGAGGTCATCTTGGATGGAATCTTCCTTTGTGTGGGCAGTGAGAGCTTGGGCTGAACTTGAGTGCTGGAGTGGACCGGCAAGACTCCAGCCAAAGGGGGTGTTGATTGCCTTCAGTCCCTGGACCCGTAGCTTCTTATCGAGGATGCAGTCATCTATATCCATATTGCCAATGAAGATGTCGACTGGTCCTCCCAGCTCGGGGTCGGAGAGAGTGAGTTGCTTGATGGTAGGATGATTGAGGATTTCCTGTCTTCGGTTGGGAACGTTGACAGGCTTCATCCGCGGGATCATGGTAAATGTGATGGGACGGCTCCTGGAGGAGTTGTGGAGGGACTTGAGTTCAGCCACAACACAGAACTTGCTGTGACCTTCCCCGTAGTGGCCTCCGACTGCCATCCGTTGTGGGTGCCTCTTCAGCCTGAGTGTAGAGGCCAGAGTTTCAGACATAAGGGAGACTGCGGAACCAGTGTCTAGAACTACTCTGGCACGAGCTTCCCTTCCGTTGTGCTCAAGACCCATGACCAGAGTGTTGAGGAAGGATGGCTTGGCCTGCGGCGGTTCCTTGGGAGCAGGAGCAGCGTTCTTCTCTAGAGTCTTGGCCGATGTGGAGTAGGAGGATGTGGAGTTTTCTGTCTTGGGCTTGTCCCGGTGGAGCATGGTGTGATTCTTGTTTCCACAGGTTCAACAGGAAAACTTGGAGGTGCAGACTTTAAAGCCATGCGCATCTGAGAAGCAGTTGATACAGAGCCTCTTGTCACGGACTATTTTATTTCTCTTGTCCAGGTCATAAGATAAGAAGACTGGGCATCGGATGAGTCCATGTTTGTCCTCACAGACCGGGCACTTGTGAGAAGGGGGCTTGGTCTTACTCTTGGGAGCGATAGTTGAGTGGTCGACTGTTGGCTTCAACGAGTTGTGGGAGGATACTTCCGACGTTGGCGACATTTGCTGCATCAAGTCTACTACGTAACGTTGTAGGTCTTCTAAGGTGGGCATATCGGTCTTGCCGGCGATGTGGCGTTCCCACTCCTCATTCAGTTTTTTCCCAAAGGATTGCTTCGCGAACTGCATCAGGAAGGCTGAGAGTGAGCCTTCGATGAAGGATTTGAGCTGTGTCCTCGGATGATTCGGTCGTTGAGTCGTTGGAGTCCAGCATAGTCGTAGGAGAAGTGATCTTCCATGGTTATCTTCTTCACCAGGATAGGGACAACAACTTGGGGCCGACCGAAGCGTTTCCGTAGGCGTTGGATGATGTCTTCTAGTCGGGTATCTTCCTCAGAAAGCTTTGGACAACCTCCTTGGCTTCCGCTGAGTGGAGATATTCGAAGAGAGGAGACTCCTTTTATCCAATTCACTGAATCCCTCAGCTCTAGTTTTGATGGCAATAGTGAATAGGGTTTCAAAATGCCTCCAGGTGAGTGGGTCACCGTTAAACCTTAGCACCCAGTCCAGGATGTCCCGCGTCCTGGTGCACCTGTAGAACTAAAATCTTGGTGATAGGATGATGTCTGGATAAGATGATGGGATGTTTAACCGAAGATGAGACATGAGCCCTTGACAATCTACCTCCCACCCTCAACAGACCATCATGACCAATGAGAGGGTGAAGTACATGTAAAGATGACTTGATAGGTATGGGTTTACCAGATGACAAAAGATGAAGTTCTGAGGGAAATGAATCTGACAGACACAATGACAATAGTTTGACTTTGGCAGATGCCAACTCAGAAGCAGTGAGTCTAGGTTCCTTACACGGGCTAGACTTCCTAGCATTGTTGAAGAAACGTCAACACCAAGCAATGATAGCAAGAAGCTTATGGAAGGAAGAATAGCGGAGCAGGAGCTCATACACTTTTGGAGGAGGTTGTATGAGTAGGACAGTTGGCTTAAGTTCAGGTAGTTCTCTCTTCAAGTCAATATCAGGTCTCCGAGGCCAGTCTGCAGGCGACAGGTGAAGCCAATTAGGGCCTTGCCACCAAAGCGAAGAATCCAGGAGTTGACTTATGGAGATCCCTCTTGAGGCCAGATCAGTGGGGTTCTGCTGAGTATGCACATATCTCCAACTTTCAGAGGGTACTAGTCGAACAAGCTCAGAAACTCTGTTGGCAACATACATCTTGAGGCGAATGGGAGCCATGTTGATCCATCCTAACACAGCCAATAAATCACACCAAGCGAAGATGAAGGAGGAAGGAATCTCTAAGTCCTGAGCGACCTGACACAGCAACTTGGCTAATAACAAAGCTCCACATAGCTCGAGTCTTGATATAGTGCTTTCTGACACAGGAGCCACCTTAGTCTTAGAAATGACCAGCCTCACAGACACAGTGGAGTCTCGGTGAAGTAGTCTCACATAGACTACCGCACCATAAGCTGCTGCAGAGGCATCACTGAAGCCATACAGTTGTGAACAGATGACTGGTACACTGGACTCTGCATATCGTCTTGGTACCGGATGCTGAGTGATGAGAGAGAGTTCAGTCTTCCACTTCTCCCAGGTGGGAAGCAACTCTTGAGGTAAGACCTCGTCCCAGCCAATACCAGTCTGCCAGACCTTCTGCATCAGTATCTTCATAGTCACTGTGGCAGGTGAAAACCATCCCATAAAATAAAATATTCTTCCCAAAGCCAAAGCTAGCTGCCTCTTGGTAGGGGTTGGTAGGTCTGAAAGGTCAGGGGTGCACACATGCAAGGTGTCTGTGAAGGAATCCCAATGGACTCCTAAAGTCTTAGGGAAATCAGAAGGGCTGATACTAAGCATAGAGTTGTCTGTTTCTTTAAGATCAGGTGAAAGACTATCAAGAAGTTCTGATGAGTTGGAGCGCCATTTCCTCAGATTGAAACAAGCCAGTGAGAGTAAGGCATTAAGATCTTCACTCAGCTGTAAAGCATCTTGAATGTTGTCAGCACCAGTCAGACAATCATCCACATAGAAGGTTGTCTGTACAACCTTGGCAGCTTCAGGATACTGATCCTTATGGTCTTCAGCAGTCTGGAGAAGAACCTTAGAGGCTAGAAAGGGAGATGAAGTTATACCAAATGTGACTCTACACCAGGGTTGTGGCAATTACAGGAGTAAAGTAATCAATTACAATTACAATTACTTAAAATTTTTGCTTCTCAATTACAATTTCAATTACCAATTACACCTAATTACAACAAATCTGTTAGCAATTACATACAATTACATCACATCGCCTCCTCAGGATAAGTGGTCATGTAATAGGGCCCACAAAGTTTGTAATTTTGTTTTAATTCATCAATTCTTCTTAAAAGAGAAAAGTTATTTTTATCTACATTAAAAAATTATAAAAACTGAGAATTTATTTTCTTGCTAGCAGCCATGTGCTTTAGAACTGACCCTTTACCAAAGTGGTCTTTGACCCCAACTACTTGCCAATTACAGGTATGCAATTACAATTACAATTACAATTACTGCAGATGGTGTAATGATTACAGCTAATTACAATTACCAATTGCAATTACCACAACACTGCTCTACACATTCTCCAGTCTGTGATTTGACCATTGGCATCCTCATGCAGGAATCTATGCAAATCTCTGTCTATCTCAGCCAAGCCAACTTTCCTAAACATCTTAGACACGTCAGCCGACGTGCCAATGAGATGGCATCTGAACTGAGATAGAACTGTTGAGAGAAGGGGATAGAGAGAAGGACCAGGAACTAATATGTCGTTGAGGGAGGGACCATTTGAAGAGGAAGCCGAACCATCAAAAACGATCCGTAACTTGGTAGCTTTCTTTGAGCACACCATGAGTGGGCAAATAGAAAACATTTCCCTTAGGTGAAACAAGTTCACCAAGAGGCACAAGTTCTGCATGGCCCATAACTCGATACTCACCAAGGCCAGCATGAAAGGCATCCCACTGAGATTTCTTAAAGAGATCTCTTATTTTGAGTGTAGCGCTTCAAGGCTAAGCTACGAGATTCTCCTAGGGTGAGTGGTGGTTGTCTTTTGGGTAGAGTCACAACAAATCTACCCTGCGAGTCTCTAGTGGTCGTATCTTTAAAGTTGTCTAAAGCTAGCTGATCTTCTGAAGAGATGACAGTATCGTCGCTAAAAACTTCTTTCTGTTTCCAAAAGCGTTGTAAGATCTCATCTAGATGCGAGTCAGTAGCAGTTATTCTAAAACAGGAAGGCAAAGGATTGGAAGTGGTCTGACCACCAATGACCCAACCGAAGATAGTCTTCCAAGATCTGAAAGTATGATCTGGTGTGGATATGGATTGATCATAAGTGCACCTATTAGCATCATAATGCTCAAGAGAAGATCAACTCTGCCGCTATGACCAAACTCAGGGTCAGCTAAAGTCTTCCCTTCAAGAGATGGGAGAGACCGGACATGATCAAAACTCTGAGCGGCATAATCAGAGGTTATGGTGTCAACAACATGAGCCAAGACCTCAACCTCTTCTCCAGCTGAGCCTATTGCGGGACTCAGGCAGGAATGTAAGCTTTAGAACAAGAGCAAGTCTGAGAAGGTGATTGACATAGTGACTTCTCATCAGCGACAGCAGGGGTATTAGTGTCTGTATGATTCTCATGTGTATCATTAGCAGCTACAGTGTTGCTCACTGAAGCGGGAGAAGATTGAACAGTGGCAGACACAGGATTGCTTCCTGGAGGCTTATGCAAAAGGGTATGATGCTTTTTATTACATTCTTTGCAAGTGTACCTACAGCCACAGTCATCAACTGAGTGACCCTTACTCAGACAGTTAAAACAAAGATGATGATGTCGAACAAGGTTGTGTCTCTTGTCCACAGAGAGTGATTTGAACTGAGAGCACTGATACAGCAAGTGGCTGGAGTCACAGCAACGGCAATGATCTTGAGCAGAGCTACGAGTATGCAATGCTTTAGACTTATTATGAAAGCGAGAATTGTAACTAGACTTAGGATTAGACTGAGAGTTAAAAGCCGATCTTTGAGGTGCTACAGTCTCTACAGCTTGAAGACGTCTCTTCAAAAACTTGACAAGCTCATCCAAAGGGGGAGGGGAAGAGGCTTCAGAGGTGAAATCAGACCAGAGTCTGGCACTGAGAGTGAGTAGAAGTGGTTCTACTATAATGGAGACAACAATCTGAGAGAAGGAATCACCGCCACAAGCTTTCATACTGCCTGTGTGCCTAGTCAAGTCATGCAAGAGCTTGCTCAGACCGTCGTAAGTCTCGGGTGCTGACTTAAGCTGCACTTCTCAGTGTGATGACGATAGACCATTTTGTTTCGATCATATCGCTCCTGTAACGCCTTCACACATTCCTAAAAAACACCGCTACCATGCAATCGTACAATGGCTTTAGCATCTTTAGCTAGCATAGAAGTCTCAAGACACCACTAATCTTCTCGTGATCAGAGAGAGAAGTTTCTCGACTAATGCGAGCTGAGAATATAGACCAGAATTCTCTCCAGTCTAGCATGTCACCAGAAAACTTGGGAAGATCTAGCTTAAGTCTACTATGGTGAGGAAAAGCAAAGGAAGAGGCAGGAGTGGAGCTAGTAGTCGATTCAGAGGGAGCATTAGTAGAAATTAGTTCTGCACTAGCCTTACTTAAGAGATTCTCATTGAGATCATCTAACTGAGTGGTAAAAATTTTAACTCTGGATGACTCAGCATAGGTTGTATAGCTAAACTGAATCTACTGTATTTTCCACGGACAATATCGTATGAACTACGACCAGTATCTTAATTAAGGGATGAGGTGTGAAGTAACGACTCAATTTTCAGCTTAATTGCTTGACCAATACACCATTGTTCACTATACATGTGTAGAGCATGAAGATCGTCTACCACTTTAGTATGTTCTAACAACAATTGACTATCTCTAAGAAATTCTGCATCCTCAGCCCCTACCTCTGTAAGTTCCTCTATTCTATTCTGCAAGGCTTCATGCTCCTCAACCAACTCCCTCAGTTTAACAAGCTTACTGCTCAGTTCTGTGGGCATCAGTTCCTTGAGAGAGGACTTGATACGAGTCTTGCTATACTGATCTTGGTGGGTGATTGCTCCTCGACGAGCCTTCCGTTTCTGTTTGAGGAGGTTGTTGTCCGTGACTTCTGCATACTTAGCCTCGTAGTCTGTAGACATGACAACTACAAGAGTACTATGACAAAGGTGACAGTTTCAATAGACAAGGACTGAAGGTAATATGCTTCAAGTAGTGACCAATGCAAGATGACAAGGTGAGTGAAGGTGACTAAGGCAGTGAATGGTGATGAAGTGAATGAATCACAAAACACACAATGAATAGCCTCACCAATCCACAATACTAACCACAAGGGAGTGAACAGAAACCAATGATAAGATCCAAGATAGCTTAGTCCGGCTCGAAGGACCAGAATGGAGCGGTCGCGTCCTGCCAGGGCCGTCCTCACTCAACAAGAGAGCTGTGGGGTTGTAAAGCCCAACAACCCCACAGCTCTCTTGTTGTTGAGTGAGGACGGACCTGGCAGGACGCGACCGCTCCATTCTGGTCCTTCGAGCCGGACTAAGCTATCTTGGATCTTATCATTGGTATTATCCTTCTGGCAGATAACACTACTTCTCCCTTCTTCACACTAGCACTTCTGCTGAATGGCTGTAGTGCATGCTCTGTGCCTTCACCCATTCACGTAATAACAGTATTTAATCAAGATTAAATAACCATTAAATATAATTATTAGGAACTGTTACTGTGGTTTTGTCGAGGATAGGAAGCACTCACGCGATCCAGCAAGTTTGGTACAATTGAAAGATGAATTTCTGTAAAACACAATAGACAGTCCAGTAGCAGATTCATTTCTTGCATGAGCTTTAGCTGTTATGTTATGCCAATAGGTGTAAAATTTGTAACCAAAGCAAGACACTTGCTTATAATTATACACACAAGAAAGAGAGAAACTGAATGGGACTTCTCTGACTAATATAAGTAAAGACTGATCCATCCCACAATTTCTGACACTCCCTTTTCTTCTAGTCCACTTCATGAGCAAACATACTGTTAAGTTAATCTTTGATTAGACAGTGGGAGAAATGACATAAGATTTTGACTGGTGATGAAACTCTATGCGAGTCAAACTGTTCAAAACCTGACATTTTTTTTAATTTAACTAGCTACTGTTACTATATATTCTAGTACAAATAGTGGATTGTATGGCAGGATGATCAAATTGAGACACAGTAGTTGTGGTGGTACTTGCAAGAGAGATTGCTTCAAGTGAGGAGAAAGTATATTGCATGCATGCAAAGTTGCAAAAAAGGAAGTTCATTCATGTTTTGAATAAACACTGCCGATTAAGGAAATTAAGTCAGCAATCACCTTTTGGTGTGAAAGCTTTGAGTCTGCCACTCCATTGGCCAAATATGGTTTAAGAGGACCAGTGAGTAGATGGTAACCAATTTTTTCCTTACGTGAACTTATCAATTGTTACTGAGCTAGCTAAATAGCTTGTAAAAAGAATAGTAGAGTAAAGTAGCTACTACAGTTGTATAGATTGATATGCATACAAGGATGCCTCATTGTGGGAAGGGGGAGTTTCTATTGAGGGCACAAAAAAAAAAAGCTTTCAATTGACAGTTGTTCTGGGATTTCACCTGAAACTTGATCGGCTTCTTACAAAGTGGTTATACCAATTATTCTTACCGGGTGTGTTCAAATGGAACAGTTTTGATGTGTCATGTGTATGTAGTGCAGTGAAATTTTTTTCCTGAAACTATTAGCCATTGGCTATTTTCATAAGTATAGCAAGTTCAATTCACTGCTTAATCTCGCAGCTTTTCTACCCCTCGGGCTCTCTACTGTTTTGGGCAGGCAACCAGCATGATAAAGAGACCATTATTAATTGATGAGAAGCAATTTAAATACAAAAGCCAGAAAAAATAATGTGTTGATGGGTTCCACTTTAATAAAGATTGGATGTTTGAAACCGTCTTTAGGAGTACAATAAAGAATATATAGGGGTGTATTTTCAGCATAATAATAAGGATTCTTTATAAATGACATACCAGTACAGTAGGAAGAGGAGGGGGGCATTTTATTATGGGGAGCCTGCACCCCCTCCCACCTTCCCCTTCAAAACTTCTGATGCAAGGCGTATAACAAAGAATTAACCAAGGTAACTTACCACCACCACTAATTCAAATTAAAAAATGAACTTCGGTAGATTTGTTAAACAGACCTGCTTCTCCTAAAATTTTCACTTCATGTCAGGGACAACTAATTCAAAGCAGTAATCTTTAGATGATACCGGTAAAGATAGATAAACCAAAGGATTCTGTTTAGTGGAGTATGGGAGGGAATTGACCTCCAAGCAGACACAAAAATGCAAGGGTCAGAGTACAAAATGACATACGTATGTCCAAACCATACATGAACAAACAAATATCCCTGTTTCTCAATTGTATTACCCTGATAGTTTCTCGCTCACTCACCAATCATTAACTCAATAAACCATACAGCTTTAACATGTGAGTCACTTACCTCCCATATTTCTCCCGTATGAAATAGATTGGTAGCTAAATGCGCCGCCTCATAACAATGATTGCAAAAATATGCTCTTGGACCACACTGCAGGCATCGATACAATGCTGAGTTATTGCAACTGATACAAAGCTGAGCCTCTGGCAATGCTTCATATTCAATGACAATTTTCAGCAAAGTTGATCTTGCCTTCCTCCACGATTCTGCTGAATTTTTTTGATCAAGCTCATACTATGAGGAAGAAGGAACACTCTCCCTTGTATCTTTACTTGTCCCTCCGCTAGTAAGCACATGGGTGTGACATTCACACATCTCTGTAGCAGTTGACAGTTACCATCCAAAGCTAGGCCATCTCCAGATACATATACATTAGCTTTACCCTCCAAACCACACAGTCTAGGCAAGATATGATGGCTAACTTTTCCAGAAGTAGACCTCTGGGTGACTTTAAAAGGCGGCAGCTTTAACTTCATTCCGGTAGCCACGACTATACAGATTATCTAAATACAGATCACCGCTCCTAAAGCGTGGAAGATCGCGCGTGC
>WLWD01002830.1_pt1 | contig 12095 bp, 9 predicted proteins | sample 6712731 | NCBI WGS metagenome assembly WLWD01 (sample SAMN12718690, study PRJNA576275) | sponge metagenome | isolation source: marine sponge | host: Mycale hentscheli | place: New Zealand: South Island, Marlborough, Capsize Point | collected 2014-11-01
CCAGTGGACTAAAATGAAACGAGAAAAACTGGCCGTGGCGTTGTAAATTAGCATATTTTAGAGTAGACCGTGTCCAGTGCCCTGAAAATGAAACAAGAGACCTGCCGTGGAACCATGTACTTAGGCATATTTTTGGAGTCCGCGTGTCCATTGGACTACAAGAAACGAGAAGAAACTGGCCTGGACCATGTACTTAGAATATTTTTAGAGTCGGGGACTGTCCAGTGGACTAAAATGAAACGACAGAAACTGCCGTGGACGTTGTAATTAGCATATTTTAGAGTCAGACGTGTCCAGTGCACTGAAATGAAACAAGAGAAACTGCCGTGGACCATGTAATTAGCATATTTTGGAGTCCGACGTGTCCAGTGGACTAAAATGAAACGAGAGAAACTGCCAGGGACCATGTAATTAGAATATTTTAGAGTCGGACGTGTCCAGTGAACTGAAATGAAACGAGAAAAACTGCCAGGGACCATGTAATTAGCATATTATAGAGTCGGACGTGTCCAGTGGACTAAAATGAAACGACAGAAACTGCCGTGGACGTTGTAATTAGCATATTTTAGAGTCAGACGTGTCCAGTGCACTGAAATGAAACAAGAGAAACTGCCGTGGACCATGTAATTGGCATATTTTAGAGTCGGACGTGTCCAGTGGACTAAAATGAAATGAGAGAAACTGCCGGGGACCATGTAATTAGCATATTTTAGAGTCGGACGTGTCCTGTGGACAAAAATGAAACGACAGAAACGGCCGTGAACCATGTAATTAGCATATTTTAGAGTCGGACGTGTCCAGTGGACTAAAATGAAACGAGAGAAACTGCCGGGGACCATGTAATTAGCATATTTTAGAGTCGGACGTTTCCAGTGGACAAAAATGAAACGAGAGAAACTGCCAGGGACCATGTAATTAGAATATTTTAGAGTCGGACGTGTCCAGTAGACTAAAATGATACGAGAGAAACTGCCGCGGACCATGTAATTAGCATATTTTAGAGTCGGACGTGTCCAGTGGACAAAAATGAAACAAGAGAAACTGCCGGCGACCATGTAATTAGCATATTTTAGAGTCGGACGTGTCCAGTGGACTAAAATGAAATGAGAGAAACTGCCAGGGACCATGTAATTGTCATATTTTAGAGTCGGACGTGTCCAGTGGACTAAAATGAAACGAGAGAAACTGCCGGCCACCATGTAATTAGCATATTTTAGAGTCGGACGTGTCCAGTGGACAAATATGAAACGAGAAAAACTGCCAGGGACCATGTAATTGTCATATTTTGGAGTCGGACGTGTCCAGTGGACTAAAATGAAACGAGAGAAACTGCCGGCGACCATGTAATTAGCATATTTTAGAGTCGGACGTGTCCAGTGGACAAAAATGAAACGAAAAAAACTGCCAGGGACCATGTTATTAGCATATTTTAGAGTCGGACGTGTCCAGTGGACAAAAATGAAACGAAAAAAACTGCCGGCGACCATGTAATTGTCATATTTTAGAGTCGGACGTGTCCAGTGGACAAAAATGAAACGAGAGAAACTGCCAGGGACCATGTTATTAGCATATTTTAGAGTCGGACGTGTCCAGTGGACTAATATGAAACAAGAGAAACTGCCAGGGACCATGTAATTGTCATATTTTAGAGTCGGACGTGTCCAGTGGACAAAAATGAAACGAGAGAAACTGCCAGGGACCATGTTATTAGCATATTTTAGAGTCGGTCGTGTCCAGTGGACAAAAATGAAACGAGAGAAACGGCCGTGGACAATGTAATTAGCATATTTTGGAGTCCGACGTGTCCAGTGGACTAAAATGAAACGAGAGGAACTGCCGGGGACCATGTAATTAGCCTATTTTAGAGTCGGAAGTGTCCAGTGGACTAAAATGAAACGAGAGGAACTGCCGGGGACCATGTAATTAGCATATTTTAGAGTCGGACGTGTCCAGTGGACAAAAATGAAACGACAGAAACTGCCGTGGACCATGTAATTAGCATATTTTAGAGTCCGACGTGTCCAGTGGACTAAAATGAAACAAGAGAAACTGCCGTGGACCATGTAATTAGCATATTTTGGAGTCCGACGTGTTCAGTGGACTAAAATGAAACAAGAGAAACTGCCGTGGACCATGTAATTTGCATATTTTAGAGTCGGACGTGTCCATTGGACTAAAATGAAACGAGAAAAACTGCCAGGGACCATGTATTTGTCTTATTTTAGAGTCGGACGTGTCCTGTGTACAAAAATGAAACGACAGAAACTGCCGTGGACCATGTAATTAGCATATTTTAGAGTCGGACGTGTCCTGTGGACAAAAATGAAACGACAGAAACGGCCGTGAACCATGTAATTAGCATATTTTAGAGTCGGACGTGTCCAGTGGACTAAAATGAAACGAGAGAAACTGCCGGGGACCATGTAATTAGCATATTTTAGAGTCGGACGTATCCAGTGGACAAAAATGAAACGAGAGAAACTGCCAGGGACCATGTAATTAGAATATTTTAGAGTCGGACGTGTCCAGTGGACTAAAATGAAACAAGAGAAACTGCCAGGGACCATGTAATTAGCATATTTTAGAGTCGGACGTGTCCAGTGGACTAAAATGAAACGAGAGAAACTGCCGTGAACCATGTAATTAGCATATTTTAGAGTCGGACGTGTCTAGTAGACTAAAATGATACGAGAGAAACTGCCGCGGACCATGTAATTAGCATATTTTAGAGTCGGACGTGTCCAGTGGACAAAAATGAAACGAGAGAAACTGCCGGCGACCATGTAATTAGCATATTTTAGAGTCGGACGTGTCCAGTGGACTAAAATGAAATGAGAGAAACTGCCAGGGACCATGTAATTGTCATATTTTAGAGTCGGACGTGTCCAGTGGACAAAAATGAAACGAGAGAAACTGCCAGGGACCATGTTATTAGCATATTTTAGAGTCGGACGTGTCCAGTGGACAAAAATGAAACGAGAGAAACGGCCGTGGACCATGTAATTAACATATTTTAGAGTCGGACGTGTCCAGTGGACTAAAATGAAATGAGAGAAACGGCCGTGGACCATGTAATTAGCATATTTTAGAGTCGGACGTGTCCAGTGGACTAAAATGAAATGAGAGAAACTGCCGTGGACCATGTAATTAGCATATTGTAGAGTCGGACGTGTCCAGTGGACTAAAATGAAACGAGAGAAACTGCCGGGGACCATGTAATTAGCATATTTTAGAGTCGGACGTATCCAGTGGACTAAAATAAAACGACAGAAACTGCCGGAGACCATGTAATTAGCATATTTTGGAGTCCGAAGTGTCCAGTAAACTAAAATGAAACGAGAGAAACTGCCTGGGACCATGTAATTAGCATATTTTAGAGTCGGACGTGTCCAGTGGACAAAAATGAAATGAAAGAAACGGCCGTGGACCATGTAATTAGCATATTTTAGAGTCGGACGTCTCCAGTGGACTAAAATGAAACGAGAGAAACTGCCGGGGACCATGTAATTTGCATATTTTAGAGTCGGACGTGTCCAGTGGACAAAAATGAAATGAGAGAAACTGCCAGGGATTATGTAATTAGCATATTTTAGAGTCGGACGTGTCCAGTTGACTAAAATGAAACGAGAGAAACTGCCGGGGACCATGTAATTAGCATATTATAGAGTCGGACGTGTCCAGTGGACTAAAACGAAATGAGAGAAACGGCCAGGGACCATTTAATTAGCATATTTTAGAGTCGGACGTGTCCAGTGGACTAAAATGAAACGAGAGAAACTGCCGGGGACCATGTAATTTGCATATTATAAATTTGGACGTGTCCATTGGACTAAAATGAAACGAGAAAAACTGCCAGGGACCATGTATTTGTCTTATTTTAGAGTGGGACGTGTCCTGTGTACAAAAATGAAACGACAGAAACTGCCGTGGACCATGTAATTAGCATATTTTAGAGTCGGACGTGTCCAGTGGACAAAAATGAAACGAGAGAAACGGCCGTGGACCATGTAATTAGCATATTTTAGAGTCGGACGTGTCCAGTGGACTAAAATGAAACGAGAGAAACTGCCGGGGACCATGTAATTTGCATATTTCAGAGTCGGACGTGTCCAGTGGACAAAAATGAAATGAGAGAAACTGCCAGGGATTATGTAATTAGCATATTTTAGAGTCGGACGTGTCCAGTTGACTAAAATGAAACGAGAGAAACTTCCGGGGACCATGTAATTAGCATATTATAGAGTCGGACGTGTCCAGTGGACTAAAACGAAATGAGAGAAACGGCCAGGGACCATTTAATTAGCATATTTTAGAGTCGGACGTGTCCAGTGGACTAAAATGAAACGAGAGAAACTGCCGGGGACCATGTAATTTGCATATTTTAGAGTCGGACGTGTCCAGTGGACAAAAATGAAATGAGAGAAACTGCCAGGTATTATGTAATTAGCATATTTTAGAGTCGGACGTGTCCAGTTGACTAAAATGAAACGAGAGAAACTGCCGGGGACCATGTAATTAGCATATTATAGAGTCGGACGTGTCCAGTGTACTAAATCGAAATGAGAGAAACGGCCAGGGACCATGTATTTGTCTTATTTAAAGTCGGACTTGTCCAGTGGACAAAAACGAAACGAGAGAAACTGCTGTGGACCATTTAATTAGCATATTTTAGAGTTGGACGTGTCCAGTGGACTAAAATGAAACGAGAGAAACTACCGGGGTCCATGTAATTAGCATATTTTAGAGTCGGACGTGTCCAGTGGACTAAATTAAAACGAGAGAAACTGTCGGAGACCATGTAATTTTCATATTTTAGAGTCGGACGTGTCCAGTGGACTAAAATGAAACGAGAGATACTGCTGTGGACCATGTAACTAGCATATTTTGGAGTCCGACGTGTCCTGTGGACTAAAATGAAACTAGAGAAACTTCCAGGGACCATGTATTTGTCTTATTTTAGAGTCGGACGTGTCCAGTGGACAAAAATGAAACGAGAGAAACTGCCGTGGACCATGTAATTAGCATATTTTAGAGTCGGACGTATCCAGTGGACAAAAATGAAACGAGAGAAACTGCCGGAGACCATGTAATTAGCATATTTTAGAGTCGGACGTGTCCAGTGGACTAAAATGAAACGAGAGAAACTGCCAGGGACCATGTAATTGTCATATTTTAGAGTCGGACGTGTCCAGTGGACTAAAATAAAACGAGAGAAACTGCCGTGGACCATGTAATTAGCATATTTTAGAGTCGGACGAGTCCAGTGGACTAAAATGAAACGAGAGAAACTGCCAGGGACCATGTAATTGTCATATTTTAGAGTCGGACGTGTCCAGTGGACTAAAATAAAACGAGAGAAACTGCTGTGGACCATGTAATTAGCATATTTTGGAGTCCGACGTGTCCAGTGGACTAAAATGAAACGAGAGAAACTGCCGGCGACCATGTAATTAGCATATTTTAGAGTCGGACGTGTCCAGTGGACAAAAATGAAACGAGAGAAACTGCCGTTGACCATGTAATTAGCATATTTTAGAGTCGGACGTGTCCAGTGGACAAAAATGAAACGAGAGAAACTGCCGGGGACCATGCAATTAGCATATTATAGAGTCGGACGTGTCCAGTGGACTAAAACGAAATGAGAGAAACGGCCAGGGACCATGTATTTGTCTTATTTTAGAGTCGGACTTGTCCAGTGGACAAAAACGAAACGAGAGAAACTACCGGGGACCATGTAATTAGCATATTTTAGAGTCGGACGTGTCCAGTGGACTAAATTGAAACGAGAGAGAGAAGCGAAGAAACTGCCGGAGACCATTGAATTTTCATTATTTTCGAGTCGGGACGTGTCCAGAGTGGACTAATATGAAACGAGGAGAAACTGCCGTGGACATGTAATTAGCCTATTTTAGAGTCGGAGTGGTCCGGTGCCGACTAAATGATGAAACGAGGAAATGCCGGGTACCATGTAATTAGCACACCACACCACCACAACACACACACACACACACACACAGTAGCTAACTATCAACACTGACTTCACTAGATTAGTCAACCTATACCACTGACCCAGATTACCAGTCTCCCACTGATCAGGTCTTGAACACTATCAACCCCTTACCAGTCTTCCACTTGTGAGGTTTACACTATCACTGACCCCTTACCAGTCTTCCACTTGTCAGGGTTGATGTCTACGGCAATGATCCTAGAGGCACCAGCTGTCTTGCATCCCATAATAACAGCCAGTCCCACAGCGCCACACCCCCACACTTCAACAGTACTGCCTTGCTCCACTCCAGCTGTGTTCAGAGCTGCTCCATAACCTACCCAGCAACATGACAACCAATATCACCATGACAACCAATAGTACCATGACAACCAACAGCATCCTATTTAATAGGTTCAAACTACCAGTCACAAAAGAGATAGTACAGGAACGTAACTAAACGTCTACACCTCTATTTCGCACGGATTGCCATGTGGGGGCGAGTCTATCTTACACTGCAAGTCCCAGAAGATTAATGTGTACAGACTTTGGGTGTGGTCAAAGCTGATGCATGACATTAATGTGTGTGTGTGTGTGTGTGTGTGTGTGTGTGTGTGTGTGTGTGTGTATTCCCTCCTCTTGTTCCAGTAGAGGCAACCAGTGAGGCAGTGTTCTGTGGATGCTGTGTGTGGTAGATATCAACCAATGTTAGAACTGTGCCATCATTCCAGCAAGATGGAGTTGCAACATCAGAAAAGAAGTTCTACACTAACTTAGTTCAAGTCTGTGCTACATCCACACTCTCACATTCATTCTCTACAGCAGCTAGGGCTTCATTCCATTCAGCTGCAATGTTTGGTCATTTGATAGCAACCACTGAGCAAACATTCGGTAGTGATCATCACTTCAGAGTAAATCTGCCAGACACATTCCTTTGTACCCTTTACATTCTTCTATAAGAGTAAACACATTGCGGTAGTCATGGAGACTGTGGCGTTTAGAAAGTGACAGAGCCAACTCTCAAATGTGTTCCGTTTCATTTGAAAACATACTTCTATCTGTGAATAGACTATTCTATCACATGAATATAAGGATGCGATGAATCTCTCTGGTCACCATCAAACTCCACTCACTCACTGTTGGACCTGCTCCTGTGAAGTGTGTGATGTGTTGAGGAGCTCCATGTAAGATGAGTGTTGATGTATGTGAGTAGAGAGATCGATAGCTTCAAATTTAGCCAGTACCAGATACAGTTACTAACTCCGGAAATGTAGGATTATAATAGATAATCAAACTTTTACAAGGTAAATAAATACATATAGACATATAGACACAGGTGTAGTAATATTGATAGAAACAACTAGCCACCGGATAAAGAATGAGAAAAAACAACAACAACAACTAAAAAGAGTAACTAAGTGATAGAGTTCGATGAAGATCGATCAGTTGCCACAAGTGAAGTGTGTGAAATGCGGGTATAGAGAGGTTAGTTGTAGAAGTTATGAAGCTAGATATTCTTCAATGGATATCTACCCACATATGTACACATTCAGCTATCTGACACTGATGTGGCATTTAATAGAAGCACACAATACAGTGACCCCAATTCACCAGGAGTTACTAGCAAGTTCAAGAATCCTCTGGTTTATCAATTATTACCTTATCATTCAATGGAATTGTTCACAACTTTGACTTCTTTTGCAGGTACAGTTAAAACTTACAATATACCAGAGTTCCATTTCTACCGAGTTAGTGGTGTGGTAAGTTATGGCGCACGCTGTTTGTCATAGTTATACGCCCTACGCAACAGTGAAATCCATTGTCCACTAGTCTACCCACGAAGGTAAGTCTTGTGTTGGTATGTCCAGTGAATAAGTGGGTGTGGTTGTGTTGTGTGTTACAGAGACTGCTTAGCTAAAGAATAGCATAAAGTAATCCACACAGCTTTTCTGGCTACTACAGCAGCAAGCAAGTCTTAATAAGACTACTTCCTCGATGGTGCTATCAATGCTGGTATCCCATACTATATCAACTCTCACTTAGAGGAGTCCTAATCCTCCATGACACGGGGATGAAGACTTAGAGGAGTCCTAATCCTCCATGACACGGGGATGAAGACTTAGAGGAGTCCTAATCCTCCATGACACGGGGGATGAAGACTTAGAGGAGTCCTAATCCTCCATGACACGGGGGATGAAGACTTAGAGGAGTCCTAATCCTCCATGACACGGGAATGAAGACTTAGAGGAGTCCTAATCCTCCATGACACGGGAATGAAGACTTAGAGGAGTCCTAATCCTCCATGACACGGGGATGAAGACTTAGAGGAGTCCTAATCCTCCATGACACGGGGGATGAAGACTTAGAGGAGTCCTAATCCTCCATGACACGGGGGATGAAGACATAGAGGAGTCCTAATCCTCCATGACACGGGGGATGAAGACTTAGAGGAGTCCTAATCCTCCATGACACGGGGGATGAAGACTTAGAGGAGTCCTAATCCTCCATGACACGGGGGATGAAGACTTAGAGGAGTCCTAATCCTCCATGACACGGGGGATGAAGACTTAGAGGAGTCCTAATCCTCCATGACACGGGGGATGAAGACTTAGAGGAGTCCTAATCCTCCATGACACTGGGGATGAAGACTTAGAGGAGTCCTAATCCTCCATGACACGGGGGATGAAGACTTAGAGGAGTCCTAATCCTCCATGACACGGGGGATGAAGACTTAGAGGAGTCCTAATCCTCCATGACACGGGGGATGAAGACTTAGAGGAGTCCTAATCCTCCATGACACGGGGGATGAAGACTTCATTTTCATAATCATTGAAAGTGGTAATACAGACAGCAGCAGCAGCATCAAGTATTAGACATCAAAGCTAGCTGGAGGCTAAGTTTGTGTCACCTGGACCAGAACACTCAGCAAATCAGACTTCTTTCCCGACGTAGTTTCCCCCTATCAGATAGAGAAGGAGGTATGGTGATTGTTGTGCTTGAAGAAAGTATTCATATCACCCTTCCAGTGCTGCATAGCAATGTACAGGTGTGGAAAGAGTTCCACATCACTGTTTAGCATAGAGATCAGTGTAGCCGCTTACCCGCTCTTAGGTGCTGGACTCCTGGCAAGGAGTTCTGTTATTATTGGATCATGTACTGAGCGTGTGCAGTGCACAATCATTGATTTGCAGTACATGTCATATTGACTCAAGTGCCATAAGCTCAGAAGTGTCATCCAAAGGATTGCTCATCTTGTTAATGGTATCACTAAACTCAGTGCTTGTTCCCTGAATGTCTTTTTTTGAGTGCAGAAGCCTTCCTCATGTGGTAGTCATTTTTTCCCCTTCATTAACTCCCTTTCAAATTCCTTCAAGAGCTGTTTGTCTGTGTGTTGTCACCATCTTTCCTGTCCGCACTTCCTCTGTATTGGATGTGATACTGAATCTATGAATGATATCCCATCCATCAAGTGTTTCAGGATTAGTTAAGTATTCTACCAAATGTGTTTATGCTTATTATTATTTCATCACTTGTCGTTTCCTTGACTTCCTCTTCATTCTTCACATGCTCACAACATCTTCCAGTAACACACCAGAGGATTCAGGAATTCCAGAGAGAAAAGGGAATTTTTATGGTTTTATTGAATACTTTTCGACGTATTTTTATTTGATGCTTCAATAAATCTCATTTTCTGACGTTCCTTTCCAGGAATGGCGGACTCACTGCTACCTATTTTATTTTATTTCTATTAATAGAGCACCTCCGTTTCAATTATAGGAACTTTACTTCATTTATGTATTTCTTGCACTCAGCATTCTTCATTTTCTTGAGCTTTCCCCCTCATTTTCAGGATTCTCAATACGTCTAGCAATAACCGTTGTCTTCTCTTCTCTATTCGCTGCTTCAACTGTTGTTTGATTCTCTCGAGCCACACACTAACTATACTCCGTTCTTCTTCAGATAAGGAGTTCAAAGGTTATACTTTTTTTTAAATTCAACTAAAGTAGATTTACTTACTTGACTTAAGTTAGGGATATGTAGTTAACCAAAACTACTTTCACAATATCATTGTTAGGAGCCATACTACTTAACATTGACTTTTCTTCAGGTGATGGTGACCAGTATTTTCCACCAGGGAGATGGTCTTTTTATATTCTTATAATTTATTGTCCATACGATGGGAAGCTATTGGAATAGTGTCCAAAGTAGTTTCATCTATTTCATCTCTTGAAAAGAGCTTCGGCAATATTATATAAATTACTTCTAGCTCTAATGTTTAATTTAGTGTCTGTATAAACTGATTGTTCGGAAATTAAAACTGAAACTGAATTATCCAGTGGTCGGTCGTTCAGGATCTTGACGGACTTCTTGTAAATTGTTTTAATAGTTCTAATTAATGGTTGGTCGCAGTCTCTTGATCACATGTTTCCTCTAAGTTGAGTTCGTAATTGTCTTCTTGGAGTTCAGTAATACTTTTTTGATGTTCTTGAATTCCAGCTACTTGTGTCGTACGTGAGTTTACACTCAAATGCATGCCACATTAGTTTCTTACGGTCTCTTGAATGTCGCTGTTAGCAGACCAAACTGATCTTCATCACATATTCTCATTTGTTCAACAATTTGTTAATTTTGTGTTGCTGCTCCATCTGAAGTTGAATAGGAATACTGCCGTGCCTGTAATACATTATGGTCTTCGTGAAAAATATTTGCAACCCTAACAGTAGGTAACATCGACTGCTTCTACTCGTGTCTCTTTAGAAGAACGCCTCACCAGTTTGCGTTTTCCATCTGTGGCACATTACCTGCGCATAAGAAACATAAATATAGTTGAAACAGACGAGATGAGCTGAACAGCGCTCGAAAAAAAAAACTCTACAAACTTCACTAAACTTCTTATTATATACTTACAAAAGTTACAGAATTAATGCACACCTGCGTATCCGCTCCTTATTCATGTGATGCAACGTTGACATTTGCGCGCATAATTGACTTGGATTCACACGACTAAATTGCTTCCGCGGTTTAATGGAGTTTAATACTAATGAAACGGGGTTAGCCAGGTACGAGGGGCAGGGGCGCGGGTACACCTCCAGTGTTAGGACAAGGTAAGGATCGGGTGCAGACACCAATGGGTAGTACTACAACAGCACGCGAGAGAGAGAGGCCTTACCAGCTCACAGCACGTGGAACGACTCAACCATGCTACGTCTAGGAGAAGAAAGAACCAGCAAGGTAGAAGAGCTTAGCAAGGGACTCGACTCATGGCAAATCTAGAAGTGACCGCCGAAGGGCCGATTGCGGGACTCCCTCACGGTGGCCACCCATAGTGTCAGCGGTACAACTGGACGACGCCACGATGCAGGCCATCATCTCGGGGGTGGCAGCACACTTACAGAAGAGCAGGGAGAGAGACATTGCTGACAACGGGGGTGAGTTTTTTTTTCTAAATAGTTAATTCACTAGCCCTTCCTCCAGCTTGGCTCAGCTGTGACACAAAAGAGGGACTGGTGATAGCATATGGTTACTCAGTAAGTGAGATGCCTAGAAACTGAGGATCTGATCCGAAACTGAAAGAGGCAACAACTAGAAAAAAAAAAAAAAGCAGCCAGTGGAGTGCAAGAAGCTGAGGGAGACTGTGGGGACAGCGAGCAACATCTCGGCAGTGGCAACAGTCCCCCGACAGCGGGAGAAGTGAGTCTGTCTATACAAGCAGCTGGGAAAGTCGAGGGCGCTCCCAATGCACTGCCAATGGAGTGTGTGGGGTCAGGACTGCCCCGCCCTCACTGCCGAAAAGATTAGTAGGAAAAATAAAATCAGAGCAGTACAAAGACTTCACCAGCTCCCACCGGCAAAGGGGAAAGGCAGATCATTGACACAGCCAACAGAGGGGCAGATAATTGTGGTACAGGCAGCTGACCTGGTACAAAACAGGAAACCGATCCCTGACTATGCCACATGGAGCCAGTGCTATGCACTATACATAGCGGTGTTAGCGAGCCATCGCCCTAACCGTATGGGAGATTTGATGGGGCACCAATCACTGATTGCCAGAGTGAGCAAGAAATATAAATGGCCAGCATGGGTCATTTATGACCAAAATTTTAGGCAG
>WLWD01004021.1_pt1 | contig 12095 bp, 10 predicted proteins | sample 6712731 | NCBI WGS metagenome assembly WLWD01 (sample SAMN12718690, study PRJNA576275) | sponge metagenome | isolation source: marine sponge | host: Mycale hentscheli | place: New Zealand: South Island, Marlborough, Capsize Point | collected 2014-11-01
TTTACTGTGGCTAGTGTAGGAGTTGGGAGTGTTTACTGTGACTAGTGTAGGAGTTGGGAGTGTTTACTGTGGCTAGTGTAGGAGTTGGGAGTGTTTACTGTGGCTAGTGTAGGAGTTGGGAGTGTTTACTGTGACTAGTGTAGGAGTTGGGAGTGTTTACTGTGGCTAGTGTAGGAGTTGGGAGTGTTTACTGTGACTAGTGTAGGAGTTGGGAGTGTTTACTGTGGCTAGTGTAGGAGTTGGGAGTGTTTACTGTGGCTAGTGTAGGAGTTGGGAGTGTTTACTGTGACTAGTGTAGGATTTGGGAGTGTTTACTGTGGCTAGTGTAGGAGTTGGGAGTGTTTACTGTGGCTAGTGTAGGAGTTGGGAGTGTTTACTGTGGCTAGTGTAGGAGTTGGGAGTGTTTACTGTGGCTAGTGTAGGAGTTGGGAGTGTTTACTGTGACTAGTGTAGGAGTTGGGAGTGTTTACTGTGGCTAGTGTAGGAGTTGGGAGTGTTTACTGTGGCTAGTGTAGGAGTTGGGAGTGTTTACTGTGGCTAGTGTAGGAGTTGGGAGTGTTTACTGTGGCTAGTGTAGGAGTTGAGAGTGTTTATAACTTCCAGCCAATAGTCTGTGATTAAGTTTAAACTCAACTAATCCGGCGTATTTTTTAAACAATATATTTTGTAGCTTGGCCTAAAAACAAGACTGCAAGACTTCGTCATCCTGTGGAGAATGAAGAAGAGTGAGTGGAACTAGAAGTTGTGTTTGTTTGTTTGTTTGTTTGTTTGTGAGTGATGCTATTGTTGTGTTGTGTTTCTTCACAGAGACCATTAGGCTGAACAGACCCTTCCTCAACCAGTACGTCATCTTCTTCTGTGGGAAGCTTACTCATGTCATACACAGGATTGTGATACCAGCCATGTTTATGCCTTGGTACACACTGGTGAGTGAGGGCAATGTCATTATTAATCCTCAGCGCACATGCGCGAGATGGTTGTAGTAGTCATCCTGTCTGTCTGTCACGCTCTGATTTTGAAGATTACTGACAATTAACCCTTGATTTAGATATGAACTTACTCAGGACGAAGAGTTAGGATCTTTCAGTGTGCTACTTTTTTTAATTTCGGGCTAATTGTTGAGAAAACGCAAAGCTTTCAGCTCTGCGTAGGTACCAGCTTTTATGGGTAACGCCCCCTAGCGTCACGTCATAATCACGTGAGCAAATAATTTCTTGCAGCCAGCAGTGTAGTTTGCTTTATGCTCGGGGAAGTTAACGGAGTTGAAAGAAATGAAGTTTCGCGTTGAAAATGTATATCGGTTAGTATTTCTGGCTAGTTTGGCTTCTTCTCTTATGAAGACAGCGTTTCCATGTACCATTTTCATTGGTCGAGCTATATTGGTGCCTCATTAAAATAGCTAACAGATTGCTTGTTCTTTTGGAAGGAGATTATATTGTAATAGCTAGGAGTGTTTAATAGCCTGAGGGTTCACACCTTTGCTGCTTCATTTGTTATTAGTATTTCTATTTTCCCTTTGGTTGTTATGGCGATTTGAAAGTAGTTGGGGACATGTTCTTGTGCCAGGGTCTTCTGACTACGGGTCCACTCGAGTTGTGCAATGTACTTTTCATTAACACACACACACACACACACACACATGCACACACACACATGCACACACACACACACACTCTCTCTCTCTCTCACAGATCAGTAGCTTTTTCTTTTTCCCAGGCCTGGGGACCATAGCCAGTGAAAAGATTGGCCTTACACCTTCTGACTTGTGTGTGTTTACATGATGTGTTTGTGTGTTTGTTTCACAGGTCCTGGTGAATTTGATAGCAGAGATAATTGGCAGTTATTGGCTGGCACTAATCTTCCAGACCTCTCATGTCATCAGTGAGGTATGTAGCTACTGTAGCTTTCACTTCTGACTATTCCTTACCTAATGTGTGGTTGGTTGTAGGTTCAGTGGCCTAAGCCTGACAAGAACAACGTGGTAGACATGGACTGGTAAGATATACTGTATGCATATTTACAATTGGTTGTTTTTTTTTTATTAATTTCTCAAGTTGCTTAGTAGCAGTAGTCAATAATAATTATACTACTGCTACTAATTATACTACTGCTACTAATTATACTACTGCTACTAATTATACTACTGCTACTAATTATACTACTGCTACTAATTATACTACTGCTACTAATTATACTACTGCTACTAATTATACTACTGCTACTAATTATACTACTGCTACTAATTATACTACTGCTACTAATTGGCGAGCGAGACACTTCAGTGCTGTCAAATTGAGAATCAGGGGTATTTGTTTTATGGGCGTACGTATGTCATTTTTGTACTTTGACCCTCGCATTTTTGTGTTAGTTTTTTGGTCAACCCGGTCCCAAACTTCACTAAACAGAATCCTCTGTTTTATCGATCATTACCTGTGTCATCCAAGGAAATTGAATTGTTTACTGGTTTGAATTCTTTTGTGAGTGCAGTTAAAACTTACAAACTTACCGGAGTTTTTATTTTATTTTTATTTTTTTATTTTTTGAATTAGTTGCTCTGTTCAAATCAAACGGTTGCAGCGAGTGGTTACTACGGTATTGAAACCCCTTTACTGTACATGTATATACATAATTTAAATAAAAACTCGACTGTTTTTTAGAAGCTGGAGTGTTAGAAGTTAAGATTAATCATATAACAATACTGTAACCTAACTAGACAGGCTCGCTCACCATTAATAATAATAATAATAACAATAACAACAACAGTAATAGTAGTAATTGGTGAGTGAAGCCTGCTAGACACTCCAGTATAACATCGCAATTTCGAAATGTATGATGCATGTGATCTGTTGTTTGAACCTGTGAATGTTGGTGAGGCATCTTGGAGAGGAAGGAGTGGTGAATTTGTTGATCATTCGGTGATGACTAATGGGCCTTGAAGACCGCGCTAGCCTCGGGACAGGCTCGTAATGCTCAAACTTTTGTTAGTTTCGTCCATCATGTAACACATTGCAGACACTGTAAGATGCCACTACTTCTCTGCAACTCTGTTAGAGGCTGGTACAGTTAACTTCAGCCACTAAGAGCTCCTATAAGATTGCTATCTCTCTTTAGCGCCTTTAAATGCTAGTGCACTTTGACTTCAGTGTGTTGTTAAGCAATACACTTGGGCTTTAGAAAACTAGAGGTGAGAAACTAAAGAATTTATGCAAAGAGCTGTAAATTCTTAGTGAGCTCTCTACATCTATCTATCTCTATATCTATCTATATCTATCTATCTCTGTGGTAAATTGAATGTTAATTTGATAATGCAAATTAAATCCTCTAATAAGAAATCTTGCTCTCCATTTATGTTATGGCACACCACTAGTAGTAGTAATAGCAGTAGTAGCAGTGTAGTTGTACATCTGAATTACCGGTAGTTTGTGAGACGTTGAATATGAGGTCACCAATTCATAATGTGACATTATTACTTAGGGCGGAGCTTCAAGTTGCCACGACACAGGACTATGCCACCCGTAGTTGGTTCTGGACCATGTTCACTGGTGCTCTGAACCACCAGACAACCCACCATCTGTTCCCTGGTGTAATCCAATCCCATTACCCGAAGATCACTCCCATTGTGGAGCAGACCTGCAAGGAGTATGGCATCCATTACCACTATGTGGACACGACCACAGAGGCCCTCAACTGCCACATAGAACACCTCAGAGTGCTGGGACAGACACACTCCTCCAAGAGCGACTGATTATTTGTTTATTTTTTGTTGTTGTTTTATTAAAAGTGTAATAGTTTTAAATTTTGTCAATCATTTGAAGAATACCATGATCAGTGCCTATTACGCGCAAGCGTGCTGCTGTTGCATGAGATCATAATTAATTCACAACTGAAGCTGAGACGAGCCGCTAAGCTTGGCACCTCTATTGTTATCCCGGGTCTCATCATTTCTGCTGGGAACTTTAGCTACTTGAGTAGAGAGGCATGGTCAATACAACTTTTTTCTTCGTAGTAGCTTCTCTATGCTTGGCTGCTGGAGCCCCTCCCAACTTTTTCCAGCAGCAGGGGAGAATGGTCAAGTCGCTCTCCGTGCAGGACGTCAACGGTGGCACCACTTGCGCAGTGTGTGCCGCACTGCTGGGACTCGGTGGACAATTGGCACAAGTGGACAATTCCACCGTAGACGAGGCGCTGGAGAAGTTCTGCAATTTCTTACCCGACAAGTACAATGATCTGTGCAGAACTGGAATTGAATTGCTAGGCCCTGAAGCCATAAAGCTGTTGGAGGAGAAGGAGACATCAGACATGGTTTGTCATGTTCTTGGACTTTGCAAGAATGACACTGATGAGTTCTGTCACTTGTTCCCTTTGCCTAGAGAAACAGAAGCAGCAGCTACAACTTCCCTCAGAATCATGGAAGCAAGGAAGCGATTCGGTCTACACAATCCAGAGAGCTTCAGGAACAAAGTGATCGAGACCATCAGCATCAAGTTCTGCAACCTCTTCAAGAATCTCTGTGATGCCTTTAGCGATCACATGCCATACTCAGACCATGACAAGGACATGTTCTCTACCATGGAAACAATCCGTGGCTACAGCTGGAGAGGCAAGGACTGTGATGACCAAAATAAGAACATTTACCCTGGACGTCAGAGCTCAGACGATGCAAAGGTGGACACCAATTGTAATGGGATATTTGGCGTAGATCCGACTACTAATACTACATATGAGTCTCAGTGGTGTGAAGGAACACGCCCCATGGGTACCGTCGTCCTTGGAGACAGTGCTAGCGCACACTTTCACATTCCTCCATCATACTTGGAAGCTGCAACTATGACAAAAGAAACATTCAAAGATTTGCCGTTCATCGTGGAGAACGAGTTTGACTGGCCTATGCTCTCCAGCACCACTGGGCATGCCAACATTAGCCGGTGGTCTGGCAGCATTTCAGGACCTGTGGATTCCATTTATCTCCACATGCGGGAGTTGAACCGTTGCAACCACAGGGACTATCAGAACATCGCTGTGAATGGCGCCCGGGCAAGTTCTATGGCTAAACAGATAGTGAAGACTCTGGCAAGACATCCTGACGATAACCCAGTGCTGGTAATCCTGGCGCTGATAGGAAATGACGTGTGCAACGGACACCCTGGATTAGATCACATGACCAAACCCAAGGATATGTACTCTCATACCATGGACACCCTAGATTATCTGAACCAGGTACTTCCGTCTGGATCGTCAGTAATTATAGGTGGTTTGGTTGATGGCAGGATCTTGTTTGAATATCTTGCCCACCGCATCCATCCAATTGGAGCACTCAACCAAGATATAACATACACTGATCTCTATGACTACATGAACTGCCTGCAAATATCTCCATGTTTCGGGTGGATGAACAGCAACGCAACCATGAGGAACCTGACCTACCAGAGAGTCTTGCAGCTGAACCAAGCCTTGAAAGAAGTGGTAGGCAATTTTTCCAGCGACAAGCTCAAAGTAAACTACATTGATACTCCTTTACCCGAGATGATTGCTGAGTGGGAGAAAGAAGGCCACCAACCATGGGAGCTAGTTGAGCCTGTGGATGGCTTCCACCCAGGACAGGCTGGCCAAGCCTTGGATGCAAAGATCTCGTTCAATATGTTCAGCAAGATGGAAGGAATATTGCCCAAACCTAACCCTTTCAACGACAAGATCAAGGAGAAGTTTGGAGACCAAGGTGGTTATGGAGATGAACTGATTTAACTTAGTTTTATATTATTTATTGTAGTGTGTATCATACGAGAGGATATACTCCCACGGAGTCATCACTTGCCTTCAACTAATATCTTTAAATATTGCATTCGCCATCTCATTAGTTGTATGCTGTTTGAGTTGAATAATATTCTGAGAGAAAATAGAAATAGAAGTGTGGAAAAAGTCAAGAGATGATGAATCAAATGGAATGGAATGGAATGAACATGCTACTATAAATCCATAGAACCAGTTGTGTCTGTATCTTGAGTCTTCTTTCTTGCATCATCCTGCACATGCCAGAAAATTAAACTAATCATTATGTAGAGGGCAATGGGTTTAGATAGAAGTTTGGAAGTACTAGCCTTGTATTAATACACAACTACACCACAAGGCTATTTTATAGTGTGTTAGTGACACGTGAAAGTAATGGTGGCATGACAGAGAGTAAATGCTAGGCGCAGAGTTCACTTGTTATAGCTCAATGACATGTGACCACTCACAGATGTGTATGTATAATCATAGATAGAAAATGTGAAAGTGGGATTGGAAACATCAAAACTTTGCGCAAGAATTACATTAAATGTGGTGACCCCATCTGCATTGTTACTTGGCAATTATGTGAGTTAGGCGGTGTTTGGTGGGAAGGAGTAGGAGAGCTTGAGTCCTCTTACGGAGGTACTTAGGTGGCTTCTGCAGTCCTAAACAAGGTACTTGATTATAATCGGCTAGATCACCTCTTTTGCCAACATGTATTAGTATACTTACTCAAATCACTTCATACATGTGATGGCCATCAGACCAGAATCAGACATCTCTGTACTTTTGTCCTTTTCTTAAGATATGGATTATAAGACAGGCTTTTTTGTAGTATTTTTCAGACAGAGGAATTTTGCTCTAGCATATAAGCCCTTTAGAAAAGTTTTGCAAGCACAAATGTACTGGAATACAGATGTTGGAGCTTTCTCTTCTGTTGTGAATATTTCATCCCACCTTTCCCTGAAATCTGTGCTTGTGCGCAAAGTATGAAATTTCTCCCATACCTGTCCAGCCTGTAGTACCAAGGATCGCCGCCAGGACAACATGCATTCCCTGAGCGAGAATAATGCAAGCCACTCAGAAAACATTGTAACCTCAATATGATTCCTACTTCGACTTGCACCACAGGAGCAACTTGGTAGCAGCTTCTAGAGAGGATGAGGCTCCAACAGATTTCACTTGAAATCCAATCATCATCCAACAGCTTCTGTATGTAATTGGCTAGAAGACATTGAGGTTCTTCCCCACAGACAGGCTTTCTACCACTTTCAGCAACAGCTGAAACATTTAAGACACAAGTGGTCAGCTACCACCCATTGTAGCTAGCAAGGCTTCCTTGCACGAGAGGAAATGCGCGAGCCATTAAGGAATAAAAGTATGTGTACACTAATTTCGAGGTAACACAGATGGGGTCACTGCCAAAGGCGCGAATTATTCCGTTTCCAATCCTGCTTTCGCATTTTCTATCTATGGTATAATTCATAGATATATACTTACATTATCAGTGGAGGGAAGAAGCAGGTTTGGAGGTCCTACATATGGAACTAATTCCATTCCTCGACTTTTTCTAGAGAAAGAAAGAAGTAAAAACATTACAACTATTATGAGGTACATGAAGATAAAACAAATAACTTACATCTTGCTCATCATTGCAGTAGGTAATAATGGCTTCTGATCAGCACACAGACTCTGAACCTCAGGGGCTATCCACAATCTGATTGGTGGATTGCTCCCAACAGCCCCTCCCACCACAGCTTCTTCCTCCTCCTCAGCACTAGCTGTGTTACTATCTTCCTCTCTGACTATATCGTTAGCAGAACAGCGGATGTTGCAAGGTGGAACTAAAGTAGGAGAACTGCTGAGACCATGACTGACACAGGAAGTGCTAGAATTCAACGGAATCTGCAATTTACCAGTCTCGTCAAACATCGGCAGAGAAGAAACACCATCAAGTCTAAATCGTTTTAATTTGCCAGAATATTTGCACAACTTCAATACTGCGTCTGACTTCGATACTGCATCAGACCCTGTACAGCCATAGTCATATTCACATTCCATACTGTCTTCTTCATCACGATCCAAACTTCTCTTCCGAGGACTAGATCGCTTAGTCAGAGTGGTTCCTGTGGGCTCTTGTTCCTCCCGTCTTGAAGCAAGGACTGAGTAAACTCGTTCTTCATGGACAGCCTCTTGGGGAGGCATCAGCCGCAATGACTGAGTATCTGACTCGTACGTGGTGTCCTCTAAAGTCGGTCGTGATCCGTATGGCCCAGGTCCATTAGTGGCCTCCTGAGATGCTAGTCGCAGCCGACCCAAGTAGTGAGACATGTCATCTTCTGTTATCACTTTCTTCGCAGTGGGATACTCAAAACTACAAGAATAAAAAGGATGATTAAAAGTGAAGTTCATGGTCAAGTAATCTCAGCACGAATGATTAGCAACATCTAGTCAAAATCTACAGTAGTTAGTCAAGTGACCAACTAGAACACTGCAATGTGATGGAAAACTTAAGTCTAGACAAGCCATTGGTGCTGGAAATCCTAGTCTAGCTCCATCCACACATTACTGCCTCTCTATCTATTGTTCTACCCAGCCCAATCAGCAGAGTGAAGCTGCACAACTTGCTCTATGTCAGTTTCCCATGTAGTGATTGGTAAAGGGTCTTTAAAACAACACTTCAGGTGTCTGAGACTATCTGATAGAACATGTTAAAACTACACACAGACCCCCAGTCTAATTGTCAAGTGCTACTTCGACCCATAAGGGCTGTCACTTTATCACCACCTCAGCCCAGCTAAATAAAATACTGACTCGTTCTCACGGCTGTAGTCGAAACTTCTTTTAGGCCCGCGTCCTGAAGCTTCAGGAACCAGCATTACATTACGGACAGCGACGGACATATTCTTTTCAGTTGCCTCACTATTATCTTCTGCACTCATAACAAACAACCTTTATAGGGGCGACAGTAGAAGTGACTCGATTCATCTTTTCGAGAATCTTCCGAAACATTCTATTTAGAGCACACTTAAATTTGTTTACGAATTTGAGCCAGTTATGAATACCATTTAAGATGCAATCTTAGCATTCCAGCCCCACCCATGCGGGAGTTGCTGCGTGGCGAGTGGAGGGAGTGTGCTCGCCAGTGGCTGGACCTCAACTGGCAATGGAGAGCGAAACATTATTGAGTAAGAAAACTTATGATCTTTTTTAAGAATTTTACTTATAATATGTTACAGTGTGGCTTGTAGTAGCTCTTCTAGCTACTGTAGGAGGAGCCCAGCGTCAATGTAACGTGCACAGGGACTCCGCCACAAAGTCTATATTGAGCAACACCACCAGTTTCAACCTTAGATGCAGTGTAGATGCTCAGAATGCCCTGGAGCAAGACAGCCTGGTTCTGTGGCAATGGGTCAAACTTGGCTCTGATGCCACCACTATTGAAATTAATTTGGGAAGTGGAAATGTGTCAGGTATACAAATTGTTGTTGTTGTTATTGTTTGCTTGTTGCAGTTGTATTATTGCTGTTGCTTTTTTCTACCCTTGTGGCTATGTTGTTGTTGTTGTTTTTAATTTACAGAGCGTAACTTGTCCATGATTGAGCTGCCTGGAGGGTGTGAGGCTGAAGGCCCTTATCAAGCATTGTATTTTAATGTGAATAATAACAGAACATGTCTGTCCAGTTGCTATGTCTTCGTACAAGTCACTGAAGTCAGAGAAGATATACTCACGGCAGAGTTCAGCAAGTATTGTGAGTAGAAGGAACTATAGAGAGGGGTGCAGATTCTGATCATTACAAACCTCACACTTTGAGTATCATTAGTTTTAGAGTAGAAGTAATCTGCGTAGTATAATTTAGTTCTCCCTGCAGAGACAACTACAGCAGTATTTTCAGTAGTAGTTATTGCTAAAGAAAGATTGAAAGTGTAAAGTGTCTTACATAATAACTCCGAAATACCTGTTCAATGAACTAAGTAATTATTTCTTTGAAATTTTATGAGGTGTTACAATGGTTTAGGAAGAGAAGACAGTAACATTGTGCCAATGAAATAATACATGTAAATTAATGATTTACTGCGACAAAGGCTCAATTATATGTTGTCTTCATTACACACACACACACACACACACACACACACACACACACACACACACACACACACACACACACACACAGCTACAGTTGAGCTAGGAATGGTACCATCCAGCTCTATGCAGGCCTCAACTATTACTGGACCAGAAGGTACAATACAAGTAAGTTATCATAGTCATAATCTCCTTATAGATATTTAATATTATAATTTATACTATGCATAGTCTATAGGACGATGTGTTTCCAGACACTTCCTTCCGTCAGGCTGTGAGGCTAGAGTCATGAGCACGTGGTACCTCAATGGCAACCGTGTGGACATACGCAACAACGCTGACACGTACGTCGAGTTCTCCACTGGAGAACTGCAGATACTGAGCTTGAATGACTCAACAGCGGGCTACTACGTGTGTGTGACCAGTCTGATTCAACTTGGGAGGAACTACCAGACATACAGTGCCAATGTGGTGGTCTCCATTCCAAGCACAAGTACGAGTGTGTGTATGTGTGTGTGTGTGTGCGTGCGAGAGATAGCTGAAGTGGGAGGTTTCTCATGATATTTATAACCCTGTGTCTGCACCCTCAACCTATGTGGTCATTTCTTCATGTCCATATTCATTGGTATTGCCTACTGCTGTTTGACTACGTATCTTGGAATCTAATTTTAGCAATGACAGCAAGAAGAGCAATGGCAAAGGGTGTAATGAAACTTTTACTAAGGGGAATCACTAATTGTTAACAAATTGTTATTGGGTATGTCTTATTATTTTATTGTTATATACTCAACTCGCACATTCATTAATTTACAGCTTTAAAAATAGTAATTATCAAGCTGTTTGTGAAATCCAAACTCTTTCACAATTGCAGCTCAAGCTTCCGCTTCCATTACAACAGCACAGACTAGTACACACCAGGCAACAGATCTGGAAGCTGGTAATGATTTAGTGGGAGTGTTGACAGTCAGGCAAATTGGACTCATCGTGGGGCTTGTGTCCCTGGCCATCGTTATAGTGCTAATAATAGGGGCAGTGGGGATGGGCTACCTCACCGTGAAGAACAGAAGTAGACCTCCACTTGCTTCAGCACAACAGGAGTCTGTAAACCCTGGGCACAGGCCAAGGCAGAAGTCAATGATAGAGGAGATTCAGTTGGTTGCCGAGATTACAGAGACAGATATGGTGGATGGAGGAGGTATCATTTGTTATGATTAAAATATAGCTAACATTCTCTAAAATAATTGAATTATACTGTATTATGTTTTATATCCATTTGTGTATTAGGGCCTGCAGAGATAGCCTTCAGTTCCATCTTGTTTGAGGAGCTACTACATAAAGGAACGTTTAAAGTGGTTCACCATGGTACAGTGAACCAGCCAGAGTTGGGCATGCTCAGTGTGCCAGTGGCAGTGAAAAGGCTGAAAGGTATGTATGTATGTATGTATGTATGTATGCATGTATGTATGTATGCATGTATGTATGTATGTATGATCCGCTTAGAGTTTTCAGAACAATTACTTTGTGTGTATTTCAGATGAGAATTCTGAACTTGGATACGAAGAGCTTATGGCAGAAATCAGCTTTTTTAAGTCCTTTCAGGATAAGGTGATTGTGTGTGTGTGTGTGTGTGTGTGTGTGTGCTGTACACCACTGGTAGCATTCAGACTTCAGCGAACAACACGTGTATGTAGGCTGGGACCCATCCCAACATAGTGTCTCTGGTTGGCGTGACGACCCAGGGTGGACCCACTTGTGTCCTTCTTGAGTATGTTCCAAACCAGACCCTGGACAGATTCCTGACGCAACTATTTGAAGGCCCCATTCCAGACTGGTACATGAAGTTTACAAAAGAGACGCTTCGTGGAGCATATCACAAGCACGTGTCCGGAGATCTGATGAACATCATTGTCCAAGTGGCAGAAGGAATGGTGAGCCACCTTACTGCATCCTTCAGGATTGGCATATTTTGTACATGTTATTGCTAGAACTATCTGACGGACCAAGGACTGATACATCGCGACTTAGCTACCCGGAATATACTTATTGGAGATCGACTGAACGTGAAGATAGCCAATCCAGGTAGAGCAAACTAATAAGTGTTCTCATGGTTTTGTTGTTGTTGTTTTTTGAAGAGAAAACATACCAAATACCTTTATTTATAGTTATTACCAGCAGCCTCCAATCACCAAGTCATTTTGTGCTGTGCTTGTAGGCGTGCTCCATGAGGGCTACTATTACATCG
>WLWD01004807.1_pt1 | contig 12083 bp, 7 predicted proteins | sample 6712731 | NCBI WGS metagenome assembly WLWD01 (sample SAMN12718690, study PRJNA576275) | sponge metagenome | isolation source: marine sponge | host: Mycale hentscheli | place: New Zealand: South Island, Marlborough, Capsize Point | collected 2014-11-01
AGTTAGGTCTCACAAACTTACTAGAGTTCATTGTCTAGAATTAGTGGCAGTGGTTAAGTTATCTTGGTTAATGAACTGTTTGTCATTGCCCAACATGTCAAGTCTGGTACCATGAGAATCCAATATAAGATTTCACAATTTCTTTCTCAACTTTTTATTTTTTATTTATTTTTTTACTCATTGGACGTATTTTTCTCTCTCTTTCACAGGCTTCTTGTAAACCGCTTGCTTGTGCGTTAAGCAAGCGGTCCTGGGTTTGATTCCCGGTAGCGACCAAATATTTTTAATCCTGTATTGTTTAAAAAGCCTGTGAAAGAGAGAAAATACATCTAATAAATATAAGGCTTGTTATATATCCAATGAACAAGTGTGTGTGTGTGAGAGTGTTATGTTACATTTTCTGCTTAGCTAAGGAAACTTTGAAGCAAATAATAAATATATATTTGCTGCCCCCCCCATTGGTTTTTATTTCTTAAGCTTCCTCCCAGTTTCTTTTGTTGGTAGCAAATCTTATTTAGGACTAGGCTGTTCTATACAATGTGATGATTTCTTTTGTTATTTCAAGTCCCAATAAGTTGTGGGGGGGAGTGGTTACTATGACATACTCAGCTGTGTTATAGTAGCTCAGTGCATTTTGTCAGCTGCTGCTAATTTAGATAGTCAGAATTATTTAAAACACTGTTTTGAAGTACTTGTGCACAATCTCACAATTTGTGCTGAATTACATCACTGCTAGTATAATTTCTTTCTTAGCCTTCTTTTACTCATTAGATGTACTCTTTCTTTTTCACAGGCATTTGTTTAAACAATACAGAATTAAAAAATATTTGATCGCCACTGGGAATCGAACCCAGGACCGCTTGCTTAACGAACAAGCGCTCTGCCACTGAGCTACGACAATCAGCCAGTGAACAAACACTCCATTTCTGTATTTATACTGTTAAGGGGTACTGCTATGCTACAGTCAACAGACTGACGAAAATTCTCTTTTTCAAAGATTCTTTTTATTTATTGAACTTTTTACTCCACTAATTTATCACTTCATGATTTCTTTCTCAGCCTTCTTGAGAAATAAATTATAAAGATAATACAGTTAGTTAGACTTGAATGTATAGACATCATCTCTTAATCCCTTCTTTACATCCGTACATACAACAGTCACAGTATCATGAGCTCTAAGCTAGGAAACCTCTATGCTGTTTGAATTAATACATTATCAAGGCAGTGGACTGACCTTGCTGATAGATGCATCTCTAGGGACTTCAATCATTTGGAGGTGAAATGCCTTTCCATGATCAACGAAGGCCTGCCTGAGGGCATCTGAAGGAGCTTCAGGAACAGGAACCACCTACAGTAGGTAAGATAAAATACAGTAGCTACATGATACCACACAGCAGTGTCTCCAATCTGGTTCTACTACAAACATTACCTGGAGTTGTAAATGTTGGGATCTAAAGTTCCTCTCAAAGATCACACAAGACTTGCCTTTACTGTGACAGTACTGCCTCAGGGCATTCTTGTACTTGGCCATCTCTTCCACTATCTCCTAAAATCATCAACATGAAATAAAGAACATTTAATTTTAGAATGAAAATGATTCACATGTGCTGTATGTATGTAGTTAGTGAATGCGGAAATAGAGTGTATGCCTCCTTTACAACCATGAAATGGCTGACAGGTTTAGAGAATAATTAGTCTCTTTCCTACTATACAATGCGGTAAGGTATATTGCACTACGCTATAATTAGAAAACTGAATCAAGTTCAAGGAATGATACAAATATTTTTCCCTATAAGAGAATCCATGCTGTGACTAGCTAAATAACATCCGAAATCAATTCCAAGTTGTTGTCTCAAATTATTATAGAATGGGAGCTTTAAGGGTATTACAAGGACTTAGCTTGCTGAGATAGCTATGGAAGAACTTCAATGAATCACAATAATGCTCAGCAATTAAAAAAATGTTTTAAGCAAACAGTCCTGACAATGTACAAAATACAATAATAAATATGGTGAAAAAATAACAACAAACAAACAAAAACTAACAAACTGGTAGTTACTCGTATTTTATGGCCGCACTGCAGTGCTGAATTGAGTACTATTGTCCTGGAAGGTCTCCACTATTGGAGAGTAGAAACTAAAGCAGATACGAACATTTTGTCCAAATTTGCACGGTTCCTGCACTTCCAATTATAATGATTTATTTCATTTAGAACCAGAAGGACATAATTTGGCACATCTTTAAAAAATACAATGCAGGTTCACAATTTCTTTCTCAGCCTTTATTTACTCATTAGATGTATTCTCTCTCTTTCACAGGCTTTTCAAACACTAGAAAATTAAAAATATTTGGTCGTCACCGGGAATCGAACCCAGGATCGCTTGTATAGCGCACAAGCGCTCTGCCACTGAGCTACGACAACCACCCGGCGAACAAACACTCCAATTCTGTATTTATACTGTTAAGGGGTACTGTTATGCTACAGTCTCACTCTCAACAGACCAACGAAATTTCCCTTTTTTCAAGGATTCTTATTATTCGTTGAATTTTTCTCCTCATCTAATTTATCACATCACAATTTCTTTCTCAGCCTTTATTTACTTATTAGATGTATTCTCTCTCTTTCACAGGCTTGCTTATTGTGGTGTTAATTTGAAAAAAAAAAAGTTTTCAGTGTTGGTACAGTATGAAGAATAAATTTAAATAGATCCCTAGCTGATCAATATTGACATAGTTCTGCTCATATGCTTAAAACAAGTTGTGACTACATGTACATGTGTGTGACCCTGGACACGCCCACCTCACCTCAGTAAGCTCAGTGGATGCTGCGAAGTGTCCGATAGGTAGGATGAGAACGTGATCGGAGACCAGACCTCCTTTAGGCAGAGCCATGTACGACTAGAGTCAAGAAATACAACACCCAAGTAAATTGCTCATGGGCACCATATCTCCATGAGATACACAACAAGAAAATTCAATATGAAAAATACTGTCAAATAAAACACAAGCAAGACATCAACACTCATGTGTAGCTACTCTGTAAAACTGAAGTATTGCTGGACATAGCCAGTCACACTAATCCCTAATATTATCAGGGCTTCATATAGAAGCCCTGGAATTCCCCCCCCCCCCCCCAGGGAAATCCGAATTCTTTTTAATCATCTATTTTATAAATGGCGCCTAATATCCAGAGTAATAAACGTCTTGTATGGATTAAAAAATGTAAATCAAAGCCACCATTATTCTATTTTTTTGTTTGAACATTCATTAGAACTTATCACAAGTTTATAGGCCACATAACAGTAAGGACCATCACCAGTTGGCAATTCTGCTTTTGTGTCAGCTGTGATACTGTTGCGTTTTATGACGGTTTTACTGCGCTTGTTTTGTCCCTGTCCGCTGTGGCCCGCTCTTCCCCTGTTGATTAGTTGTTCCACACCTGACCGCCCCTGATTATTGTAAACAGGTTTGTCCATGATTCTGGCTGCAACCCTCCCCGTTTACTGCTGACGTTGTTGTTCCCAGTGCACCCCGGCAGTCTTCTTTTTATGGGCAGGAAGATAAAAGAAAAAAAAACTATAAAATGATCACATGTACTAATCAAACAACCACACACAACACAATACAAATAACATAACATTCTTTCCTTGTTATCAATAACTAACAAACAATCCACAAAACCAACTATCACAACACCCCCCCCCCCCCCCCCCCCCCCGCCCCACCACCACCCCCACCTACCCCCCCCCACCCCCCCCCCAGAAAAGAAGCCCTGATTATAGAGCTATGTTATAGTGCTATGAGTATAAATATAAGAGGTTTTGTTAGCTTAATCAGACTTGGTAAATACCATATTTCCCCAATTATACCGCTTGAGTGAAATCTTATGCACTCTTCAATAATGAGCAGAGATCTTTTTCTGTAAACTGCACAGGAACAAAATACATATTATAACTGAACATGGGGTTGGGATCCTATTTAAGCTTCTTTTCTTTAATACTTCCTTCTTTTTGTTTTTTTTGTTTTTTTTGTTTTTTTTTGTGTGTGTGTGTGCGTGTGTGCGTGTGTGTGTGTGTGTGTGTGTGTGTGTGTATTTGTATTTCCAGATTTAAAAATTGGAAATATTGTATTTCAAATAATTATTTTTTCCAACTATAAGGTGGTGATTCAAAGCTCTCAGATGAGTGTACTATGCTTACAAATACTGAGATAATAAGAGTCAAATAAAACAAGATGTAAACTGCACATGCATCATAACATTTTAACGACAGGAATCATCCTAAATATCAAGTCGGACAATTGTGAGTTGAAAAAGTTGGTTTCTTATAAAATAATATCGTCAACCTTCTGAGTTAAAGGTACCATTTTGGATGCCAAAATGCCCATGAACAAAGATTAGTAGCCACAAACCACAGGATGAACACATCTTAGCTACAACAGCAATATATAAATACTAACTATTAACCAACCAATCTTATTTGCTCACATGATCTCCCACACTGATGACCAGGTGTTTCTCAACCTGCTCTCCTCCGAGACAGAACCAGCAAGGACCTCGGGCCACAGGCTGGTGAGACTTCTTCTTAAATGGAGGACCTCTCCTTGACTTGCCTTCCTCTCTCTCTTGACGCTTCCGACCGGCTGTCAGAGCTTTAGGGTCGAAGAAAAAGTTTTGTTCAGGGAGGGCACTAGCCTGAGATGACGGCTGCAATAATACAAAATGTATATATATATATATTATATATGTATGTATTTACCATAGTACGTTCAAACTGTCTAATCAGATTGCTCAATTCGTGGTGGATATATTTCATACCCACCTCCCACGAGGTGAATAAGCAAACTGTCTAATCAAAAGTAGTTTTTTCTTATAGCCTTGAGCCATGGTACAAGTGGTTGCACCACTATGTTCACCGGTTGATACAGGATATACACTATCTTTGGACCTATGGCCCTCGGTTGTGTAAATCCCATATCTACCTGTATGTGGTGATGTAACCTATACATATTATAGCAACAATAGTTCTGACATTAGCCAGAAAAGAAATACTCATGTGACATTTGAAATATAATAAAAGACTACTATATGTGACCGTCTACAGGAAAACCGGGCACAACGCGGCACCCTTCGAAAATTTTTTTTTGCACTTACAGAGTTGTCGGCATCCAGATATTGAGCTCTCCAAGTTTTATCGTCGTAGCTTAAGTCGTTCCCACTATAATAGACCTAACCGTTCCCTTCCGTCGGCTTGAAACAATACATTTTTAAGAAATCGATCGATCTTTTCTCGATAATTACGCACGCCGCGTTGTGCCCGGTTTTCCTGTAGACGGTCACATACGTGGAATTCAAGGAAAATCATACATTGGAATAAACAATTTGGTAGTTGTTAAGTGCATTGATACAAAATAAGGAACACTTTAGTCTAAAAATTAAAGGTTCCCTCTATTCCTATCTGTCCGATATATTTTACATCAATTAAAGCACATCGTGAACCTTGCAGTAGTTGCGTGAGGATAGTACAATTTGTGCAATCAGGTAAGGTGTCATTAGCCATTCAGTATGTGTGATCTGGTAAGGTGTCATCAGGGACGTGTGATCTGGTAAGGTATCATCAAAGTAGGATAATGCAGTCAACAGTCAATATAAGTGCAAGTGCTGCCATTATCTAATAGTCGTAGAAATTGTACACAGATACTGTCAATCATCTCGAGATTGCACCATCAAGCTTATTATCCTACAATTCTTCACACTCAAGCTACAATCTTGCAACTAAAACTACTGCCTCAGTTAACCTGTTCAAAGTGAATCAACATTATTTCAAAGGTCAATACTAGTATAGAAAAAAGAAATGATTGCCAATGATTGTAAATTGCATACTCATCAATAGGAATTGTTACATAAATCTGATTTGAGTACAAAGATTGATACAGGTTTCTATGTAGGCCAATTGCAGGGAAACAAAATTTGGAATAATAAAAAAAAAAAAAAAAAAAAAAAAAAAAAAAAAAAAAAAAAGGAAGGTGAAGTTAACTTCTTGCCCCAACAACATTGTACATGTACATCATATAATGTATTGTATCTATATAGTAATAAGCTGGTGTGTCACTAACGACGACGGTGATTGATGACTGTGTATTAATAATTCACGAGGTGAGTTGATGAAGCACATTTATGACCTGAATGGGCAAACTGTCACCACTACCTGATGGGTAAAATACAATCATCATACATGAATAAGTAAAGCATCATCACTACATGAATGGGCAAAGCATTGCCAATACCTGAATGGGTAAAGCATCATCATCATCATCATCATCATCATCATCATTATCATCATTACCATCATTACATGAATGGGTAAGGCATTGTCACTACTTGAATGGGTAAAGTTTCTAATACCTGAATGGGTAAGGTATCGTCATTATATGAATGGGTAAGGTATCGTTATTATATGAATGGGTAAGGTATCACCATTATATGAATGGGTAAGGTATCGTCATTATATGAATGGGTAAGGTATCACCATTATATGAATGGGTAAGGTATCACCATTATATGAATGGGTAAAGCGTTGCTAATACCTGAATGGGTAAAGCATCATGTTTACCTGAATGGGTAAAGTGGCTTCATTACCTGAATGGGTAAAGCATCATGTTTACCTGAATGGGTAAAGTGGCTTCATTACCTGGATGGGTAAAGCATCATGTTTACCTGAATGGGTAAAGTGGCTTCATTACCTGAATGGGTAAAGCATCATGTTTACCTGAATGGGTAAAGTGGCTTCATTACCTGGATGGGTAAAGCATCATGTTTACCTGAATGGGTAAAGTGGCTTCATTACCTGAATGGGTAAAGCATCATGTTTACCTGAATGGGTAAAGTGGCTTCATTACCTGGATGGGTAAAGCGTCATGTTTACCTGAATGGGTAAAGTGGCTTCATTACCTGAATGGGTAAAGCATCATGTTTACCTGAATGGGTAAAGTGGCTTCATTACCTGAATGGGTAAAGCATCATGTTTACCTGAATGGGTAAAGTGGCTTCATTACCTGGATGGGTAAAGCATCATGTTTACCTGAATGGGTAAAGTGGCTTCATTACCTGGATGGGTAAAGCATCATGTTTACCTGAATGGGTAAAGTGGCTTCATTACCTGGATGGGTAAAGCGTCGTCATGAATAAAGCGTCCCAGTGACCCTCCACTTTGCAGTCATACACATTTACCATTAAACAGTTCTGCTAATGATTCTTGGAGTGCCTTGTAAACCCATTGTATTCTCTTTTTTCTTTTTTCCCCTCTAGGTCTTGCCTTATTCATTTACTGAACTGAGTTGGGTAAGAGTGTTCACCAACAGTAGCTAACCATAATCCACCACAAATCATGGGTAGAAGAAAGGGCAGGAAGCAGGAGAACGCAAGGGTCAAGAAAAATAAAAAGCTGGTGAGAAAAGGCTGACTGATGTAACTAATTTAATGAAGATATGAAAGAAAATATACAAACATATCTTGTGCCATAACATTTCTTATAAATGCTAAACTTAGCGTCATATTGTAGCGAGAAGCATCATCACATTCACTAGAAGGTGATAAGGAAACGAAGGCGATTAAAAGTGACAGAGATACAGAGAAGCGGGAGAGATAGACAAAGGAGGAGAAGAGATGAATAAGAAAAGCTGAGAGAGGTAGCTCAGGAGGAAAGAGAGCAGGAGAGGGAAACCATGGATAAGAATATACCTTATGCCACATTACTACTTTGAAAAGTATCAAGTGCCATGGTGTGGCGACATACTTGCTGGTATTTAACATTGTCAGTCTTATAGTCAGACAGAATGGGCAGACTTGTCATAGTACTGGAAGACCTAATCCAACACTCCCAGTTAACCTTATTCCTCATCCCAACTCCCACACACACAAAAACAACAACAACAAAAAAACAACAACAAAATACAAACAAACAAACAACAACTGACCTGTGATCTGACAGTGTCTGTAAATGGATTGTCTGTAGTGGCTGGTGGCTGTTTCACTAGCTCTGCATGGTCCATGGAAGACAGAGAAGCAATGGAGCAGGCATAGATATACTACACACATACAACAAAGAAATATGTATGTAAATATATGTAATGTAATCTAATTAATTGCAGTGCTTCGAGTAGTGTAGCATAACTAACTTTAGCCCTTACTGCATCCATATTCTTATTTAGTCTACAAAATCTTAAAACTGCAATCTTCAACCTGAACTGCTTTTTTTTTTTTTTTTAAATAAAAGGAAACTTGCAATGCACATCAGATTATAGAGAAAACTACTGCAGGTATCAGCTTGGATGTTTATGATGTACAGACTGTAAGGAAGTGTCACAAATTCACATCATAGAATACTGTCTATAGTGTTGGGTGGTATCACAGGAGTCAGGGTATGACATATGTATAGGTCACACCATGACATAGGTCACACCACGACATGGAGGTCGGTATGGGATTTACACAACTGAGAGTCACAGGCCCGAGGATAGTGTAAATCCCATACTTACCTAACACAAAGGAGTGCAACTGACTTGTATCATGGCTCTAGGCTATACGAAACACATAAAAACTAATTTTTGATTGGATGGTTCACTTATTCACTTCCTAGGAGAGGGGTTTAAAATATATGTACCGCGAATCGAGCAATCTGATTGGACAGTTTGAATGTACCATGGTACAATGTGTTTTATCTGGTTCCTTAGTTGCCCAAAACTAAACTCAATACACACCTATCAAAGTATTGATAGTAGCTACTGTAGTATTTACAGCTTGAGACACACATCATGTGACTTGATAATATGTTGACAGGGTGTTATTGCAACCTTCATGTGCATGTGAACCTGATGAACTTACTCTGTTTTTCTTGTCTGGATTCCCAACATTGCCGAGGGCAATAAACCGGGTCACATGCCTCTGAGAATCCTTCAGAACACGGTGATTCCTGCACATGTGTACGATACAAGCAGAAGGAAAAATTATGAAAATAAAGCCAGTATACATACACATGCATAAATAGCAGGGAGCCAATTGCAGTTGGGAGGTAATTCCACAATTGTTAAGTATCTGAAGAGTTATGAATACTCTCAACGAATGGCTGATCGTGATATTGTATGAAACAGTGTAAATCATTGTTATCGAGGCCATTAGGTTAGTAAGCACATTACTATGGATCTTACATAAATGTAATTTTAGCTAACCATGCAATGGCTTTATGTAATGCAAATATTTTTGCATAATAATAATAATTCAACTGGCCTAAGAGTTGCACACTTTACAGGTAGAACTATGGTTTTCCAAACAACTCACACTTAATACTTTATTATCATGGTGTGAATCTTCCAGTCACCACCATCTATGTGTGAACATTGTCATCCATGTCCAGGTTTTATTGGCGAGTGAGCGATGTCGCAGTGGTACATTTATATAACAGGTTTTACTCTATGTATCAGTAGAGGTACATTTCTATAACAAGCTTTACTTTATGTAAAAATAGTGGTACATCCCTATAATCTCCTCTACTCTATGTAACAATTATGGTACATCCCTTATTTATATATATGTTTGGACGTATGTATGTCATTTTATACTTTGACCCTCCGTATTTTTGTGTTCGCTCCACGTTCGACCCCGTCCCAAACTTCACTAAACAGAATCCTCCGGTTTAGCGACCATTACCCGTATCACCTTAGTTGAATTGTTTACGGCTTTGAATTGTTTTGCGGGTGCAGTTAAAACTCAAAATCTTATGGGAGCTCCATTTCTATTCGAGTTAGTGGCGGTGGTAAGTTAATGCGCTATTTGGCACAGTTATAAGCCCTACTCAACAGTATTTACTTAAAAATGCATTGTCCACTAGACAAACCACAAAGGTAAGTCTTGCGTAGGTATGTTCAGTTGTGTGAAAGTATTGTGCGTTACAACTACTATTAAATATCACAAAGAAAATTGTAAATAACGTGATTTGATTTTGTTGCTTCTTTTTCAATTCAAACTGTTGCGGGAGCGGTTACTATGACATTGAAACCCCTTTACCTCATACGTAATTTAAAAACTCGACTTTATTTTAAGAGCTTGAGTGTTAGTTGTTAAAATCAAATTTAACAATAGTGCAGTTTAAGGCTCGCTCGCCATTTGTGCTCAAGCACACCACTAGTTATGTTAATGAAATTTACTTCTAAGCAAAGACTGAAGATTAAGAATTCAATTGGGTAAATTCACAAAATTGGAGGCTTTGCTAAATTCCATACGTAATATATATAAGCATTTTGTTTGCTCACCAATCAGCTAATTGTCCTTTACACTACAAGGATGACCTCGCTTGTCTCACAATTACAGTGAACCAGTATTGCGGACTATCCTCCTCGAGATGTTTTTATTTAGTTTCATCTTTTTTTCAATTTTCTAAAATGTTTGTCATGTCTTCTACAGCAATAAGGCACTGGATTTGAACAATTACAGATATGCTAAAGATAATGACAAAACTAGACTAAACCACCGTGTAAATATCATCACTAATTTTTTTATCATACTGGATCAATCTCGCATCAATCTTTGCCAAATTGTCCATTTCAAGGCAGCACACTGTGTACCGTTCGGAACTTTTGTACTACTACATGTAGCTACACATCCATCCTAACCTGTATGGTATGCGTTCATAGAATCGGTTGTGTAGCCCTGCGAAGTGGTAGCGAGGCCTGAGAGTGTGAGCCAGTCTACTGATGGGCTGAGACCCGACTCCCTTCATGCCTACACCTTCCTGGAGACACACATGGATTAATACAGAATAGTAAACACAAATTATAAGTCTGCTTCAATGACCCCATCACTTTCAGATGTTGTAAGATAGATGTAAATAAAGTGAATGTGCTGGTAATAACCACACACACACACACACACACAACAACAACTACAACAACTTACCGGTGGCACTGTATTGGCACAGACATCCTTTGGCCAGTCCGGTGTGAGGAGTATGTCCACGCCCACAAAGTTGTCAGCACTCTTACACTGTCTCTCCACATCCTGGATGTCCTGCTCTGTGAAGTACGCTGTCTGAAACAGAACCATAAAGAAATACAGAACATCATATATGGCTAGTCTAAAGTGCTTAGCTGTGCGAAGAGGAGGAAAAAAATTGAGCAGTCTATTCCAAGTCAATGACATAGGCTTTGTTGATTTTTGATGTTAGTATCCTCTGGTGATTAGTGTGTAATTATACCAGTCACACATACATAAACACATATAAACCATATACATATATACCATGCACACACACACACACACACAAAACAACAACAGTACACACACAAAAAAACAACAGCACACACACACACACACACATATACATACCATATACCATGCACACACACACACACACACACACACACATAAACAATGCATTCACATATACATACACACATAGGTTCTAACTCTCCCGGGATCTCTGGGACTGTCCCAGATTTTTTTAAACTTCGTCCCGGGTTTCAGAAGGTATCCCAATTTGTCCCAGAAAATTATCAGCAGGTTGGAAACATATCATTGTGGACTTTTGTCTCACCTAATTATGCTCATATAATACGACCTTGCTCACCTCCACTTGTGCAAGTACACGACTGCGCGACCTATTAAGAAACTGGTAAAGGGTCACACTCAATATGAAACTTTTTTTTTTGCGCTTCAAAAATGCTTACCGTCCGAAATTCAACTAGGCCACAATTTTTTAAGATTCTGAGCAATGTTGCCAAGACCACATTTTTGATGAAGCTCTTCGTAAACTGTGCAAGTTGCCACTGTAACATTACCATCACTATAGTTATCTACTCCTGAACTTACCGATTACAGAAAAGATACTACACCATTATTAGCAACAATCAGTTACTACATGAAACATTTGCACAATAGTTAAGTGTTTACATGTACATGTATGTAGCTAAGGGTTCCGTAGGAAGTGCAATCTCTGAAGCTAAAGTTGGAATTTATGTACACACACACACACATACTACGCAATGCACCCACATATACATATATAACTCACACACATACATACACAAAACGC
>WLWD01004574.1_pt1 | contig 12082 bp, 19 predicted proteins | sample 6712731 | NCBI WGS metagenome assembly WLWD01 (sample SAMN12718690, study PRJNA576275) | sponge metagenome | isolation source: marine sponge | host: Mycale hentscheli | place: New Zealand: South Island, Marlborough, Capsize Point | collected 2014-11-01
CCCCCCCCCCCCCCCCCCCGATCTTGCATCTGGGTTGAATGGCTCCTATAGGACTTATAATTTAATTTCACCCACTCTTGGTGCAAGGATTTTCACCATAAAAAGTTAGTAGGAAAAAAAAGAAATCATGATTTCTCAAGTGTGCAAGCCATTCTATGTGAAAAAAAACTGCACCCCATATGTAATACATTCATGGAGAACAGGACGAAAAATTGTACAGACTGAGACAATTACCAGACCCTTCCAGTGCAGTAGTTGATTTAGGTTTTCATCCCCAAAGCACAAAACGTTCTAAGTACTAACCTTTTGTAAACCACAACGTAGAAGTCAGATCCTGATGGGCTTCAAATAGAAACTTGACGTTGGGATTGTGATATCTGAGTTGCGGTATGTTCTCGTATAAAAATAGCCTAATGGAAACACAGAAGGTATAGTAAAATACCTAGGAGGACACAACACTACTTACCAGGAACCTGAGTGAGGAGAAACAGGGGCCTCAGATTGATCCCTGCTCACATAAACTGCGGCTTGTTTCACGTTGACTGGTAAGACGGCTTTCCAGGTGAGAAGGTGGGCTCTGGTCCTCCTGTACCCCGTAGCGCACAGAGGGTAGTAGAGATCTGTAAGTCCTAGCGTAAAAAGTTTCGACATGAGGGTAAGGTGGCACTATCTAGATTCCAGCTGAGCCCCACCCCCTCAGTTTCTTACGCCCACGTGTGGTACTGGTCGGCGTGCCAAAGATGCCAACTGATTCTTTACTTCATAGATTATTCAGAAGAAGAAGTTCCTCTAAGACTAAGCGTAACAGACGCTCTTTGAGGAGGAGGAGGAGGAAATGCTGCGGTGCAGTTGTTGCCAACCCATGCTTGGAGGCCTACTTGAAGGGGAAAAAGAAGGAGAGAAAGATAGCTAGATTTGTGAAGTGGTGCTCAGAAGTCAACATACGCCTCCATTCACACGTAAGTCAAGGAGCGGAGCTTGCAAAGGAGCGGAGCTTGCAATTATTGGAGCATTTTTATCTGTTAGGAACAAGATTGTCCCACATAAGCTACAATATTGCAGCTGTCAGAATATTTGTATAGGTTATGCCACGTGGAGGTCATGGAATTTACACAACTGTGGGCCGACAGCCCTTGGGATACTGTAAATCCTGTACTGACTGAATGGAGTGGTAACAGACTTACACTATAGCATAAAAACTAATTTTTGATTGGACGTGTGTATGATATTCACGTCGAACTGAGCAATCTGATTGGATGGTTTAAACATACCAAGGTAAAAGTTTATATATAGCTAAGGCAGTGCTATATAGAAATGGCGCTCTTGCAGCTTAGTCCAGTTTCATGTTTTGAACTTGTTATCCTTTCTGTTTCATTTTTGTTTTATGCTTAACACTTTTTTTTTTTTAAGCACAACGACATCTTTAACTGTGATGTAGATGCTCTAATGAAGAGCTAGTGGGTAAACCACTACCACATTGCTTGAAGCTTTCTTGGGTTAGCACACGACAAATATGCCTGTTTGTGGATTTGGTAAAGGTCATCAACACTAAAGCCATTGTTCAACTACTATTTTGTATGCCAGGTGTCCATCACTTGGGAAGGAACGTGTGATGGAGTGGGCGTGGTGGCCACTGGTTCTATCAAGAAGGGGGAGTGTGTGGCTGAGATACCACGCTCGGCCATTCTGTGTTGCTCTAACATCCCTAACATTGCCGAACGTATTCAACGAGACCACACCTTCCAGTTCAACTCGACTTCAAGCTGGTTGCCGCTTCTTCTCTCGTTGGCATTAGAAAGTTCCCAGAAGAACTCGTCTCTTTCTTCAGTAAGTGAGGTAGTTGTGTTTGTAGGTGGAGTTAACTGATTGTAGGTGGAGTTAACTGATTGTTGTTGTTTACTGAAGATACTTATACAAACAACAATAACAACAACATATGGGTCCATTGGGGATCAACAACTAATTTTATGGTGTTTTAAAGTTGATTTTTTTAAATATATTGTACACCTCTTGAGTTTGACTCCCTCCCTCCCAACCCCTCAAACTAATAATAATTCAAAACATAAAACTAGTGGTGGGCTCGAATAGCACAAATGCATGGCGAGCGAGTAAATATATGAGTATAGGTAAAGATGATTTGTGAAGGAAATCGCTAAATAATAGCAATGACAGAATTACCTGAATAAACTTCGAAAGCAGTGGCAAAGAAGCGCAGCTTGACAAAGACTTAACAATTGTTTCAAGAAGAGAGTAGCTATAAACTTTTTGGTTGAAACAAAGTTGCGTAAGGCAGTGCAGCAGGATTCTCCGTGCTCGATAATTGAAAAATATTGGAACTGTGAACGCTTTACCTACCTTACGTAATTAGAAGCGCGGGCGAAATTTTTTGACGTACACATACATACATATATATATATATATCTGAAATCTCAATTGAACACGACTGATAGTCAGCTTCGCTCGCTCGCTGAATAATTACAACACTACTACTACTACTACTACTACTACTACTACTACTATACCACTACTAAATAATAAAAATAAAAAAATAATAATAATAACAACAATAATAATAATAATAATAAACAAAAAAAAACTTCAAGCTTAGAACTAGTTTGGCTCATGAGACTTCAGGAGAAACTGATGTTGTTTAGTTGTGTGTGTTCTCAGCTACTGACAATGTTCACACACACGCATTATTTATTTATGATTAAACTTTTACATATTTGTTGGTTGGTTATAACTCCACCCTCTTTCTGTCTCACTGGGACCCCTATCTGTCTCTAGTACTTAATCACTTGTCCCGTCCTCTGTCTGTCCCAGTCTCACTGGGACCCCTATCTGTCTCTAGTACTTAATCACTTGTCCCGTCCTCTGTCTGTCCCAGTCTCACTGGGACCCCTATCTGTCTCTAGTACTTAATCACTTGTCCCGTCCTCTGTCTGTCCCAGTCTCACTGGGACCCCTATCTGTCTCTAGTACTTAATCACTTGTCCCGTCCTCTGTCTGTCCCAGTCTCACTGGGACCCCTATCTGTCTCTAGTACTTAATCACTTGTCCCGTCCTCTGTCTGTCCCAGTCTCACTGGGACCCCTATCTGTCTCTAGTACTTAATCACTTGTCCCGTCCTCTGTCTGTCCCAGTCTCACTGGGACCCCTATCTGTCTCTAGTACTTAATCACTTGTCCCGTCCTCTTTCTGTCCCAGTCTCACTGGGACCCCTATCTGTCTCTAGTACTTAATCACTTGTCCCGTCCTCTTTCTGTCCCAGTCTCACTGGGACCCCTGTCTGTCTCTAGTACTTAATCACTTGTCCCGTCCTCTGTCTGTCCCAGTCTCACTGGGACCCCTATCTGTCTGTCCCAGTCTCACTGGGACCCCTATCTGTCTCTAGTACTTAATCACTTGTCCCGTCCTCTGTCTGTCCCAGTCTCACTGGGACCCCTATCTGTCTCTAGTACTTAATCACTTGTCCCGTCCTCTGTCTGTCCCAGTCTCACTGGGACCCCTATCTGTCTCTAGTACTTAATCACTTGTCCTGTCCTCTGTCTGTCCCAGTCTCACTGGGACCCCTATCTGTCTCTAGTACTTAATCACTTGTCCCATCCTCTGTCTATCCCAGTCTCACTGGGACCCCTATCTGTCTCTAGTACTTAATCACTTGTCCCGTCCTCTGTCTGTCCCAGTCTCACTGGGACCCCTATCTGTCTCTAGTACTTAATCACTTGTCCCGTCCTCTGTCTGTCCCAGTCTCACTGGGACCCCTATCTGTCTCTAGTACCTAATCACTTGTCCCATCCTCTGTCTGCCCCAGTCCCACTGGGACCCCTATCTGTCTCTAGTACCCAATCACTTGTCCCGTATCCCGATGTTGTGGAGCCAAGAGACTAGAGAAGCCATGTTGTCTGGTACACCAGTCCAGCGCTGGGTGGAGAGAGACCAGGAGAGAATTAAATATGACTATGAGACTTTGGCAGTTCCATTCATGAAGAAGAACTCGGATATATTCAAGTAAGAGATGACACTGAGGAGCTGTTGTTATGTCATATCATAAATGGGGGCGTGGCTTTAACTATAGAATTATAACCGCTTCATGCTGGCATCATTATACACTGAATAATATTGGCAACCATTTTAAAGGCATTGAGTGGAGCTAATAGGCATGCTCGCACATGCACACACACATGTACAGACACATGTACACACGCATGTATGCATACACACTTGCACGTGCCCGTGTAAACCAGAGTTCTTGTGTGTGGTGTGCCAGTGTAAACCAGAGTTCTTGTGTGTGGTGTGTCAGTGTAAACCAGAGTTCTTGTGTGTGGTGTGTCAGTGTAAACCAGAGTTCTTGTGTGTGGTGTTGCCAGTGTAAACCCAGAGTCTTGTGTGTGGTGTGCCAGTGTAAACCGAAGTTCTCGTGGGGTGGATGTGCCAGTGTGTAAACCAGAGTTCGTGTGTGTGGTGTGTGTCAGTATGTAAACAGAGTTCTTGTGTGTGGTGGTCCAGTGTAACCAGAGTTCTTGTGTGTGGGGTGTCAGTTGTATAAAACAAGAGTTCTTGTGTGTGGTGCGCCAGGGTAAACCAGAGTTCTTGGTGGGTGTTGTCAGTGTAAAAACCAGAGTTCTTGGGTGTGGTGTGCCAGTGTAAACAGATTCTTGTGTGTGGTGGCCAGTGTAAACCAGAGTTCTGTGTGTGGTGTGTCAGTGTAAACAGAGTCTTGTGTGTGGGTGTTGTGCCCGTTTTTGCTAAACCAGAGTTCTTGTGTGTGGTGGGTCAGTGGTTTAAACCAGAGTTCTTGGGTGTGGTGGCCAGTTTGTAAACCAGAGTTCTGGGTGGTGTGTCAGTGTTTAAACCAGAGTATCCGTGTGTGGTGTGCAGGGTAAACCAGAGTCTTGGTTGGGTGTGTCAGTTGTAAACCAGAGTTTGTGTGGGTTGTTCGGTGTCAGTGTAAACCAGAGTTCTTGGTGTGGTGGGTGTGACCCGTGTAAACCCAGAGTTCTTTGTGGTGTGGTGGTGCAGTGTAAACCAGAGTTCTTGGTGTGGTGTGTCAGTGTAAACCAGAGTTCTTTGTGTGGGGGTGTGTCAGTGTTAAACCAGGTTGCTTGTGTGTGTGTGGTGTGCCAGGTAAACCAGAGTTTATTGTGTGTGGTGTGCATGTGTAAACCAGAGTTCTTGGTGTGGTGTGTCAGGTAAAAAAACCAGAGTTCTTGTGTGTGGTGTGCCAGTGTAAACCAGAGTTCTTGTGTGTGGTGTGTCAGTGTAAACCAGAGTTCTTGTGTGTGGTGTGCCAGTGTAAACCAGAGTTCTTGTGTGTGGTGTGCCAGTGTAAACCAGAGTTCTTGTGTGTGGTGTGCCAGTGTAAACCAGAGTTCTTGTGTGTGGTGTGCCAGTGTAAACCAGAGTTCTTGTGTGTGGTGTGCCAGTGTAAACCAGAGTTCTTGTGTGTGGTGTGTCAGTGTAAACCAGAGTTCTTGTGTGTGGTGTGTCAGTGTAAACCAGAGTTCTTGTGTGTGGTGTGTCAGTGTAAACCAGAGTTCTTGTGTGTGGTGTGTCAGTGTAAACCAGAGTTCTTGTGTGTGGTGTGCCAGTGTAAACCAGAGTTCTTGTGTGTGGTGTGCCAGTGTAAACCAGAGTTCTTGTGTGTGGTGTGCCAGTGTAAACCAGAGTTCTTGTGTGTGGTGTGCCAGTGTAAACCAGAGTTCTTGTGTGTGGTGTGCCAGTGTAAACCAGAGTTCTTGTGTGTGGTCTGTGCCAGGTAAAACAAGTTCTTGTGGTTGTGTGTGTCAGTGGTAACCAGAGTTCTGTGTGTGGTGTTGCCAAGGATAAACCAGGGAGTGCTGTGTGTGGGTGTGCCGTGTAAACCAAGTTCTGTGGTGGTTGTGCAGTGTAACCCGAGTTCTTGTGTGTGGTGTCTGTGGCCAGTATACCCAGCGTCTTGTGTGTGGTGTGTCAGTTGTAAACCAGATTCTTGGGGTGGGGTTTGTGCATGTGTAAACCAGAGTCTTGTGTGTGGTGTGTGTCATGTGAAACAGAGTTTTGTGTGTGGTGTGTCAGGGAAACCAGAGTTCTTGTTGTGTGGTGTGCCGTGTAAACCAGAGTTCTTGTGTGTGGTGTTGCCAGTGTCAAACCAGAGTTTTGTGTGTGGTGTCCAGTGTAAACCAGAGTTCTGTGTGTGTGGGGTGTTGTCAGTGTAAACCGAGTTCTGTGTGTGGTGTGCCCAGTTGTAAACCAGAGGTTATGTGTGTGTTGTGTCAGTGAAACAGAGTTATTGTGTGTGGATGTGCCAGGTAAACCAGAGTTCTTGTGTGTGGTGTGCCCGTGTAAACCAGAGTTCTTGTGTGTGGTGTGCCAGTGTAAACCAGAGTTCTTGTGTGTGGTGTGTCAGTGTAAACCAGAGTTCTTGTGTGTGGTGTGTCAGTGTAAACCAGAGTTCTTGTGTGTGGTGTGTCAGTGTAAACCAGAGTTCTTGTGTGTGGTGTGTCAGTGTAAACCAGAGTTCTTGTGTGTGGTGTGTCAGTGTAAACCAGAGTTCTTGTGTGTGGTGTGTCAGTGTAAACCAGAGTTCTTGTGTGTGGTGTGCCAGTGTAAACCAGAGTTCTTGTGTGTGGTGTGCCAGTGTAAACCAGAGTTCTTGTGTGTGGTGTGCCAGTGTAAACCAGAGTTCTTGTGTGTGGTGGCCAGTGTAACCAGAGTTCTTGTGTGTGGTGTGCCAGTGTAAACCAGAGTTCTTGTGTGTGGTGTGTCAGTGTAAACCAGAGTTCTTGTGTGTGGTGTGTCAGTGTAAACCAGAGTTCTTGTGTGTGGTGTGCCCGTGTAAACCAGAGTTCTTGTGTGTGGTGTGTCAGTGTAAACCAGAGTTCTTGTGTGTGGTGTGTCAGTGTAAACCAGAGTTCTTGTGTGTGGTGTGTCAGTGTAAACCAGAGTTCTTGTGTGTGGTGTGCCAGTGTAAACCAGAGTTCTTGTGTGTGGTGTGCCAGTGTAAACCAGAGTTCTTGTGTGTGGTGTGCCAGTGTAAACCAGAGTTCTTGTGTGTGGTGTGCCAGTGTAAACCAGAGTTCTTGTGTGTGGTGTGCCAGTGTAAACCAGAGTTCTTGTGTGTGGTGTGCCAGTGTAAACCAGAGTTCTTGTGTGTGGTGTGCCCGTGTAAACCAGAGTTCTTGTGTGTGGTGTGCCAGTGTAAACCAGAGTTCTTGTGTGTGGTGTGCCAGTGTAAACCAGAGTTCTTGTGTGTGGTGTGCCAGTGGTACACCAGAGTTCTTGTGTGGTGGTGTGCCGTGTAACCAGAGTTTCTTGTGTGTGGTGTGCCAGTGTACACAAAGTTTCTTTTGGTGGTGGTGTGCCAGTGTGTAAACCATATTCTTGTGTGTGGTGTGGCCAGTGGTAAAACCAGAGTTCTTGTGTGTGGTGTGTCAGTGTAAACCAGAGTTCTTGTGTGTGGTGTGCCAGTGTAAACCAGAGTTCTTGTGTGTGGTGTGCCAGTGTAAACCAGAGTTCTTGTGTGTGGTGTGTCAGTGTAAACCAGAGTTCTTGTGTGTGGTGTGCCAGTGTAAACCAGAGTTCTTGTGTGTGGTGTGCCAGTGTAAACCAGAGTTCTTGTGTGTGGTGTGCCAGTGTAAACCAGAGTTCTTGTGTGTGGTGTGCCAGTGTAAACCAGAGTTCTTGTGTGTGGTGTGCCAGTGTAAACCAGAGTTCTTGTGTGTGGTGTGCCAGTGTAAACCAGAGTTCTTGTGTGTGGTGTGTCAGTGTAAACCAGAGTTCTTGTGTGTGGTGTGCCAGTGTAAACCAGAGTTCTTGTGTGTGGTGTGCCAGTGTAAACCAGAGTTCTTGTGTGTGGTGTGCCCGTGTAAACCAGAGTTCTTGTGTGTGGTGTGCCAGTGTAAACCAGAGTTCTTGTGTGTGGTGTGCCAGTGTAAACCAGAGTTCTTGTGTGTGGTGTGCCAGTGTAAACCAGAGTTCTTGTGTGTGGTGTGCCAGGTTTGGTGTGTGCAGTTATCAAGAGTTTAAAAGACTGACAGCGTTTGTAATGGCATATAGCTTCACCGACTCGGGGGCGGAGTTCCTGAATGAGACAGGGATGGTGCCATTTGTTGACCTGTTGAACCACGCCTCCCACCATCATGTGGAGCTGACCTTTCATCCGAGCCACTTACAACTGCAGGCAATCCGGAACATTGATAAGGTGTGAACACAAGAGGAGGAGGAGGGGCTGATCATGTGATTGTCATGTGGATGTGGTTAGGGTGAGGAGATAATGAATACTTACGGGTCTCTGTCCAACTCTGAACTACTCCACCAGTATGGCTTCACTGAACCTAACAACCCTCACCATGAGGTGAGGAAAGGAATGGGCGTGGTCATTAGTCCAGGCCTACGGTCGTGTCAGTGTTTTAGCACACATGTGTGTTACATGCATGCACATGTGGTGTATAGGTGGTAATATCCAGTGATATGGTACGTCTTGTATACTTGTCTTCTAATCTCTCCTCCAACTTGGGTCTCTGGGATCGACTGTTCAACAAAGTGAGTGGGTCTGGAAGATACATCATTTAATATACATACCTCATTTTTTATGTGTGTTTGTGCTTATGTGTGTGTGTGCATGTGTGTATGTGTGTGCGTGTGTCAGGGTGTGATTGAGGAAGAGTACAGTGTTAGTTCAGATGGAACTCCAGATCCACATTTAATCAAACTCTTCCATCGTCTCGTTAAGCTTACCAAACCACGCTCAGCTAGTCAAGCCACACCCAGATCTATCGAGCAGTGTTCACGCAGTGTCCTTGTGCTCCTCCACAGGTTTGTTAGTGATGATGTCTTACAATGATCCAGTCGTGTGTGTGTGTGTGTGCATGTGTGTGTGTGTGTGTGTGTTAGTCTGGCACAGGTCTGTCTGGAGCCATTCCAAGAGTCTCCCAGTGCATGGTCTGGTTGTAAGAGTAAGTGTGTCCATATTCTGAGGAATGGTCAACACAAATCTCTCCTGGCATTTTTGAGAAAGATAGAAGAAGCACTGAAGAAGTGATTGGACTTGCCAAGTCTTACAGGATCTGTCTTCTATACCACACAGAAGTCAAGCACGTCCCTATCACTGGCTAGATATCACATTAGTGTGTGTTTCAATACCATGCATTTTTTGTTTTTCTTTTTCACCAAGCAATGATTGTGTTGATGTCAACTTTTCCAGCTGCTCCATGTTTATACAAACATTAGTTTGTGTTTGCAGATATCTACTTCCAGTGGAGGGGCAAAAAAAAACAATAATAAAAAAAACAAAAAAAACAAAATGAGTTGGAGATGATAGTTTCAGTTTGGCAGATTCTGTCGGAGTTGTTTCCAGGTGGTGTTCATTTCATAGCATATGTAATAACAATCACAAGTGTTAACTAAATTATTTTGTTATCTGTGGCAAGCATTAAATAACTCCTTCCGAAAGCAGCCCGAGTCATTCTCGAACAGCTTGTGGCGGCGTAACACAATGATTAGGTAAAGGGTTTATTGTGAGAAATCGTCGAGCTGCTGCGTCACATCAAATGTTTACACTAGACACCAGTTTACACTAGACACCAGTTCACTCTTGAAAGTAACAAAGCAAACAACAAGTTCAACCAGCTCATTCATGCTATGACATCACAAGAAGCCCTTTAAAACCCTACTCTTCATTTCCAGTAGAATCTAACCTGTCTTATTTACGCTATGGAGGACAGTGTTGCAACTAAAGGCGACGGTAGCGGTTCGCACGAACAGCACGTCTTCGTTATGCGACACGGAGAAAGGCTAGATGGTGTTTATCTGTACAAGGACTGGTGGAAAACTGCAAAGAGACCTTACGACACTCCACTCTCCAGTCATGGACACTTGCAGACGCCGAAACTGGTGGAGCAAAGATTAGTGGGAAAGGTAAGAAAGAAATAGTTTACAAGGCAAGAGGTTACTTCAAATTGGTGCAAAACACTTGTGTATATAAGTCTCATATTGTGTATTTATTAGAAGATCAGCGTAGTAGTAAGTTCGCCATTTCTACGCTGCCTGCAAACAGCCAGCCACGCCTACCAGGTCCTTGGGCTACAAGGTCTGCATGTGTGCAACGGGTTGTGCGAGATGCTCCTCCCACAGAACAGGATGCAGGGCCAGCCCGAAGTCCCAGCACTGGAGGATGCCACCGACATCAACTTCCTCTCGATGGGCAATGAAGACTTTCCCTCGTTCCCTGAGAAGAAAGCTGATTGTGTGATTCGGTACAGGGATGCTGTTGACGCGATTGCTGACAAGTACTGGCCACTGAATGTACTCGTCGTGACGCACCAGACTTGTGTGGAGGAGGCGGCTAAGTGGGGAGGGAGGAAGGAAGACGTGGAGGCTTGCTATGCGGCTCATGTGGAATTGAGCAGGACCAGTAGAGACGGCCATGATTGGAAGTGGTGTGATGATAAAGGTGTTTACACCTACGATGCAATATTCTAAGCAACATCAGGTGCATTTTTAATCCCTTTTTTATCTTCATAATGTGTGTTTCTATCATTGTTATAATTATAATAGAATTGTTCCATTGCAATTATCCAACCTTGTACTGCACCACTGGTGAAAGCTTCACCCACTTTAGGGAGACTGTCTAGACTATCAAGGAAAACACAAGATTAGAAAAGCCTAGAGCAACAATTAATTGGCCACACCCACCTTGAGCTAGATCCAACACTCTGTTCACATATGCAACCACATGGATGGCACTGCGAGATAACTGCACAGGATACTGCATAATGAGACTAGAATATTCATCTCTCTTGAGTTTTATTTAATAATATTATATGGACGTGCAATGGAACATATGACAAAACATTTTGATTCTGATGCTGTGCTTAGTTTAATTCCCAAATCCCCATTCCTGATTCTCTAGTCTGATGATTCCTTGATATGCCAGGCGTGGTCAGGTTTATTGACAGGTACTTTAGCCGGACACGGGATCTGACCAGGCACTTCACAAATACAGTGACGACCTCTGTAAGAATCTCCGAAATTAGCCGGGTTGTACTCCGCCTCACGCTTAGCCTTCAAGACCTGCTCTCTGTGGACACAATAAGTACCAAAGGTCATCCTTTTCCACTAACATAACGATAAACTATACTCTTCTTAGCGTTTAACCAAGTGTTATCTCATGCTGCATGGCTTGAACCCATCATTCAACAATAGGGCCTGCCACATTATGCTCGACATTTTTAGAATTCTTTATTCCAAAAAAAAAGTGAATTCGACTATTCCATAAATTTTCTTATTATTCCAATTAATAAATGAAATAGTGACGAGTAAAAAGTAGGCACGTTATGAAATGAGTAAAAGAATCAATCGCTCTTAGATACTGTTATACTGAATTACTCAATATAGAGGATTCAATATATTATTGCTAGCTACTCTTTCAGTGAAAACTTCGAACATGCCCATAAAAATGTTCAAAGAATGGAGAAAGCATGCTCTGCTACAGCTGAAAAAAGTTCGAGAAACCATTTAGCATAATTCTCCAGGTGACTTGCTGACTCTAAGCCTGAGCTGACAGCTCTCCCAGTATTTCAAACTTTTTTTTTCTTCATTTTTGGAAGTACAATAACAAGGTGGCCAACACAAACCAGCTGCTTCAATCAAGTAATGAAGATCTACCTTATCACCACATTTCTAAATGTTCTTCATGTTCTTGTTGTAAAAGAAAATGAGAAAAAAAAAAGCACTATTGATTTTCTTTATAATTAAGGATTATATGAACTGATTATTATCATTTTCCCTTTATTATTCTCCTAAATACCTTATTATTCTAGAATTATTCCACTGTGCTAATACATGTCTATTATTCCAGAAAAAATGTTAGCATAATCTGGCAGGGCCTAGTCAACTACTACTAATAAGCAATTGGCAGTTCATCACTGTGTGTGTGTGCGTGTGTGTATGTGTGTGTGCGTGTTGTTTGTTAGTGGAAAGGTTTTTCTGTCTACTTTCACGGGTCACAGCTAAACAACTAGCAAACAAACCCAATAACATCCTCTACATCTAGAAGCTGAAACTAACTACAGAAAATAACTTACAACTTAAGTACACATCT
>WLWD01001962.1_pt1 | contig 12078 bp, 5 predicted proteins | sample 6712731 | NCBI WGS metagenome assembly WLWD01 (sample SAMN12718690, study PRJNA576275) | sponge metagenome | isolation source: marine sponge | host: Mycale hentscheli | place: New Zealand: South Island, Marlborough, Capsize Point | collected 2014-11-01
CAAAGGCAAGACCAGCAGAGCAGTCGTCCAGCGTGATGGCTCAACTGCAGGTAATGGGCATTGTGCCATTGCACGGCCCGCAGGCAGTGGCTGGGAGGCTGAAACATTTTGTTGCCAACTGGCGGAGAATCACAACAGACCGCTGGGTCCTGGAGACAGTAAACGGCTACGCCATAGATCTGCACTCAACTCCCAGACAAGCTGGGCCTCCCAGGGAGCCACACTTGGATATGGAAGCAGAAGCTATGCTCGCCTCAGAGCTGAACAAACTGTTAGACAAAGGTGCCGTACGGCATGTGGAAGAATCCCGGGCAGGATTTGTTTCCACAATGTTCCTGGTTCCAAAAAAGGATGGGGGCCAAAGGCCAGTGGTAAACTTGAAGGCCTTGAACGACTTCGTGGAGACAGTCCATTTCAAGATGGAGGGCCTTCACACTCTCAGAGATCTGCTCAAGCAAGGCGACTGGCTCGCCAAGGTCGACCTGAAGGACGCTTACTTTGCGATCCCAATACGGCGAGACCACCAGAAGTTTCTGCAGTTCATGGCAAAGGGCCAATTGTTTCACTTCACATGCCTGCCGTTCGGGCTCTCGTCGGCACCGTGGGTCTTCACAAAAACCCTCAGGCCTGCAGCAGCGGTGCTGCGTCGCATGGGTGTCCGCATTGTCTGTTACATCGACGATATTCTGGTTCTGGCAGAGACCAAGGAAGTGGCGAGAGAACACGTAGCAGCACTCAAGTTTTTGCTGGAATGCCTGGGGTTTGTGGTGCACCAGGAGAAGTCTATCATGATGCCAGGCCAGACAATAGAATTTTTGGGCACAGTGGTGGACTCTACTGCGATGGAGTTGAGGTTGCCAGAGGCCAAGCTCAGGAACATTCGGGCAGAGGCCAGGAGAATGAGGAAAGAGAACTGTGTTCATGCAAGAGCGCTCTCGCGGCTCATAGGAAAGATGAATGCGGCATGCCATGCTATTCCACCAGCCCCACTGTTCTACCGACACCTGCAAATGGCAGTGACAACGGCTCTGAACAACAACAACCAGAGTTACGACTCGATGGCCCACCTGTCGCGGGAATGCCACGAGGAGCTGGACTGGTGGACAGTGCATCTGAGCAGATGGAATGGCAAGAGTCTGGTGTGTCAGTCGGTGGACATGATCATCGAATCGGATGCCTCTCTGACCGGCTGGGGAGCAGTCTGCGAGGAGGTTCGGACGGGCGGCCAGTGGTCGAAAACAGAGGCGATGTGGCACATCAACTGTCTGGAGTTGCTGGCGGCGACGCTGGCAGTGAAGTCCTTTGCCAAGAGCAAAACGGACATTCTGGTGCTGCTCAGGATGGACAACACGACAGCGGTGTCGTATGTGAACCACCGTGGAGGAACTGTGTCCAAAGAATTAGTGGAGCTTACCAAGGACCTGTGGTCCTGGTGTCTATGGCGGAGAATCAACCTACAGGCGCAACACCTGCCGGGTGCTCTGAACGACATAGCAGATGCCGAGTCCAGGACTCTGACGGATCGGACGGATTGGATGCTGGACAAGGATGTGTTCTTCCAGCTGAATCGCCTTTGGGGCCCACTGTTGGTGGACCTGTTTGCCTCCAGGCTGACATGCCAGTGCGAAGTGTTCTACAGTTGGAGGCCGGACCCATGTGCAGCAGCCACAGATGCCTTTCTCCAAGACTGGAGCGAGTTGAAGGCATATGCCAACCCGCCCTGGAATCTGGTGGGCAGAGTGCTGACGAAGGTTCGGATCGAGAAGGCCACAGTGGTTCTGGTGGCCCCAGTGTGGAAGGCACAGTCGTGGTACCCGACGTTACTGGAGATGGCGATGGACTCGCCGAGGTTGTTTCCGTGGCAGCCACAGGCAACTTGCTCGAGCAGCATGGAGGCGCCAGCACTAGCCGCTTGGCTCGTGTCAGGGAACGCTGCGTTGAGCACAACCTTTCGGAAGGAGCTTGTTCACTCGTCGAGGACGCATGGAGGTCGAGGACGAACAAGTCCTACAACTCGCTGTTCGGGAAGTGGAGCAGCTGGTGTGGTGTACGGGGTGCAGATCCCTTTTCTGGACCTGCAGTGAATGTGGCTAACTTTCTGGCTGAGCTCTTTGAAGAGGGCTACAGTTACTGCTCACTCAATTCTTATCGCTCGGCCATCTCATCCGTGCACGACAAGGTGAACGGTGTCAGTGTGGGGCAACACGAAATGGTCAAGAAGGTTCTGAAGGGTAGTTTTCATAGGCGCCCTCCGTTGCCGAAATACTCGGGTGCATGGGACACCGGATTAGTACTGAATCACATTAGGAACATGGGTCCTAATGAGAGTCTGTCTTTAAGGTGGCTCACCATCAAGACTCGACACTGATGGCACTGACCAGACCGTCCAGGTCGGCTGACTTGGCAAACTTGGACGTGAAGGCGCTCAGATGGTTGGACGACGGCGTCTCCTTTGTCCCTACGGCTCTGTCCAAGCAGTCCAGGCAAGGGAAACCTTTCCATGTATTTTTCTTTCTTTCATTTCAGGAGGAGATCCTCTTGTGTCCTGTGGATGCACTAAAGGAATACATTTGACGCTCGGAGTCAATTCGTGTCCAGTCTTCGTCTAGACTGTTCCTAGGGATGGTGGCACCACACAAGCCAGTAGTTCCATGTACGGTGGCGAGATGTTTGAAAACAATGATGAAGGCATCTGGAGTAGACACGTCAGTCTTCGCCAGCCACTCGTTCCGTGGTGCGACTACCAGCAAGGCAGCCATGGCAGGGATGTCTACAGCGGACATTCTGAAGGCGGCAGACTGGTCATCGAAGTCAGTGTTCCGCAAGTTCTACCTGAGGCCTCGTCAAGAGGCTACTTTCGGCAGGACTGTCCTTACAAGCACAGCCTGTTCCGGGGATTGAAGCTATGAAGGACACGTTGATGTGTGAAGCTGAGCCCTCTGAAATATAATTTAAGAATGGCTCAGGCCATGTAGTGGCTGCCAGCTATTCAGAATTGTATGAAGAGGGTGAAGCTGATCACATCAACGTCCCACCCATGCCCCCCCGTGTATCATTCCTGTTGGACACTGGCAAGTTGTACTGTACTCTGACTATCATATTGACTTATATTGCACTTGTTTTGTATCAAAACTTAAGCATGGTTTGCTCTTAAACATGTTTGTTTATTGGTTCTAATTAAGTGTTCTATTGATTGATGTGCATGCATTAGTGTGTTTACATGGTTCGCAATGTGCGAGCTAGTCAAAGGCCAAAGGAGGCTGGCGCACGTGGAGTTTTATAGGGAGCCCTGGAGGGCGTTAAATGGAGTTCTACGCATGCGCACAAGCGACAAATCTAGCTGTTGAGCAATGGAATTTAGGCCAAACACGTTGATGTGATCAGCTCCACCCTCTTCATACAATTCTGAATAGCTGGCAGCCACTACGTGGCCTGAGCCATTCTCAAATCATCCCTCTTCCTGGACCACTCCCATCCCTCAATCATCCCTCTCCCTGGACCACTCCCATCCCTCAATCATCCCTCTCCCTGGACCACTCCCATCCCTCAATCATCCCTCTCCCTGGACCACTCCCATCCCTCAATCATTTCCCTCTCCCTGCGACCACTCCAATCCTCAATCATCCCTCGCCTGGGACCACTCCCCCATCCCTCAATAATCCCTCTCCTGGACCACTCCCCATACCTCAATCATCCCTTGCCCCTGGACCCACGCCATCCCTAAATCTCCTTTCCCTGACCACTCCCATCCCTCAATCATCCCTCTCCCTGGGCCAATACCATCCGTCAACATCCCTTGCCTGGACAATCCCATCGCAATCATCTTCTTCCTGGACCAATCCCATCCCTCAATCATCCCTCTTCCTGGACCACTCCCATCCCTCAATCATCCCTCTCCCTGGACCACTCCCATCCCTCAATCATCCCTCTCCCTGGACCACTCCCATCCCTCAATCATCCCTCTCCCTGGACCACTCCCATCCCTCAATCATCCCTCTCCCTGGACCACTCCCATCCCTCAATCATCCCTCTCCCTGGACCACTCCCATCCCTCAATCATCCCTCTTCCTGGACCACTCCCATCCCTCAATCATCCCTCTCCCTGGACCACTCCCATCCCTCAATCATCCCTCTTCCTGGGCCACTCCCATCCCTCAATCATCCCTCTTCCTGGACCACTCCCATCCCTCAATCATCCCTCTTCCTGGACCACTCCCATCCCTCAATCATCCCTCTTCCTGGACCACTCCCATCCCTCAATCATCCCTCTCCCTGGACCACTCCCATCCCTCAATCATCCCTCTCCCTGGACCACTCCCATCCCTCAATCATCCCTCTCCCTGGACCACTCCCATCCCTCAATCATCCCTCTCCCTGGACCACTCCCATCCCTCAATCATCCCTCTTCCTGGACCATCCATCCCTCAATCATCCTTCTTCCTGGACTCATCCCATCCCTCAATCATCCCTCTCCCTGGGCCACTCCCATTCCTCAATCATCCCTCTTCCTGGGCCACTCCCATTCCTCAATCATCCTCTTCCTGGACCACTCCCATCCCTCAATCATCCTCTTCCTGGACCACTCCCATCCCTCAATCATCCCTCTTCCTGGACCACTCCCATCCCTCTTCCTCAACCCCACCCCCTTCATTACCAGCTCACCTCACTGCTTCTAAATTGTCTCCAAATTGGAACCGGAATCGCTTGCGAAGTTCTTCCATGATCAGTCGTTGCTTTTCAGCCACAGAAGTGATAGCCTGACCTTTATCTTTAGAGGTCGTTGCCGTGGTGCTGGTACTCTGCACAGCTTCCTTTGCACACTTCTCAATGTCATCAAGTTGAGACTGTAACTTGTGCATCAGCTGAACTCTGACCTTACGCTGAGACTCTGTGGATCCCTAGTAATTTTAAAACACACACATACCTCTATATCAATGGCAACTCACACCTTTATACGAAGACACTCAACTCACACCTTTATACCAAGACACTCAACTCACACCTTTATACCAAGACACTCAACTCACACCTTTATATCAAGACACTCAACTCACACCTTTATGTCAAGACACTCAACTCACACCTTTATACCAAGACACTCAACTCACACCTTTATACCAAGACACTAACTCACACCTTTATACCAAGACACTAACTCACACCTTTATACCAAGACACTAACTCACACCTTTATACCAAGACACTAACTCACACCTTTATACCAAGACACTAACTCACACCTTTATACCAAGACACTAACTCACACCTTTATACAAGACACTAACTCACATGGAGGTAAAATATCTATGTAATAATTGTATGCTGAGGCTATAGCTAATACTTAACTCCTCCTTTAGCTTATAGATAAATACAAGGACAGTTCATTTCAAAGATATAAAAAAGGAAATTAGTAAATCCTTATATGAAAATAACTAGGGTTGTATGAAATAACTAGGGTTGTATGAAATAACTAGGGTTGTGTGAAATAACTAGGGTTGCATGAAATAACTAGGGTTGCATGAAATAACTAGGGTTGTATGGAATAACTAGAGTTGTATGAAATAACTAGGGTTGCATGAAATAACTAGGGTTGCATGAAATAACTAGGGTTGCATGAAATAACTAGGGTTGCATGAAATAACTAGGGTTGCATGAAATAACTAGGGTTGTATGAAATAACTAGGGTTGTCTGAAATAACTAGGGTTGTGTGAAATAACTAGGGTTGTGTGAAATAACTAGGGTTGTATGAAATAACTAGGGTTGTATGAAATAACTAGGGTTGTATGAAATAACTAGGGTTGTATGAAATAACTAGGGTTGTATGAAATAACTAGGGTTGCATGAAATAACTAGGGTTGCATGAAATAACTAGGGTTGCATGAAATAACTAGGGTTGCATGAAATAACTAGGGTTGCATGAAATAACTAGGGTTGCATGAAATAACTAGGGTTGCGTGAAATAACTAGGGTTGCGTGAAATAACTAGGGTTGCGTGAAATAACTAGGGTTGCGTGAAATAACTAGGGTTGCGTGAAATAACTAGGGTTGTGTGAAATAACTAGGGTTGTGTGAAATAACTAGAGTTGTGTGAAATAACTAGGGTTGTGTGAAATAACTAGGGTTGTGTGAAATAACTAGAGTTGTGTGAAATAACTAGGGTTGTGTGAAATAACTAGGGTTGTGTGAAATAACTAGGGTTGTGTGAAATAACTAGGGTTGTATGAAATAACTAGGGTTGTGTGAAATAACTAGGGTTGTATGAAATAACTAGGGTTGTGTGAAATAACTAGGGTTGTGTGAAATAACTAGGGTTGTGTGAAATAACTAGGGTTGTGTGAAATAACTAGGGTTGTGTGAAATAACTAGGGTTGTGTGAAATAACTAGGGTTGTATGAAATAACTAGGGTTGTATGAAATAACTAGTGGTGTGCTTGAGCACAAATGGCGAGCGAGCCTTAAACTACACTATTGTTAAATTTGATTTTAACAACTAACACTCAAGCTATTAAAATAAAGTCTTTAAATTACGTATGAGGTAAAGGGGTTTCAATGTCATAGTAACCGCTCCCGCAACAGAAAAGAAGCAACAAAATCAAATCACGTTATTTAAAATTTTCTTTGTGATATTCTTAATAGTAGTTGTAACGCACAATAAAAGAAGCAACAAAATCAAATCACGTTATTCAAAATTTTCTTTGTGATATTCTTAATAGTAGTTGTAACGCACAATACTTTCACACAACTGAACATACCTACTCAAGACTTACCTGCGTGGTTCGTCTAGTGGACAATGCATTTTTAAGTAAATACTGTTGAGTAGGGCTTATAACTGTGACAAATAGCACATTAATATACCACCTCCACTAACTCGAATATAAATGGAGCTCCCATAAGATTTTGAGTTTTAACTGCACCCGCAAAACAATTCAAAGCCGTAAACAATTCAATTTCTAAGGTGATACGGGTAATGGTCGCTAAACCGGAGGATTCTGTTTAGTGAAGTTTGGGACGGGGTCGAACGCGGAGCGAACACAAAAATACGGAGGGTCAAAGTACAAAATGACATACATACGTCCAAACATATATCTAAATAAATAAACAAACATCCCCGATTTTCGATTGTGTTACCCCTGTAAGTGTCTCGCTCGCTACGCTCGCTCGCCAACTAGGGTTGTGTGAAATAACTAGGGTTGTGTGAAATAACTAGGGTTGTGTGAAATAACTAGGGTTGTATGAAATAACTAGGGTTGTGTGAAATAACTAGGGTTGTGTGAATAACTAGGGTTGTTCGCAGCAGTGCAGTGTGCATGTGCGTGTATGTGTGTTATTGTTCCTGTGGCTGTGTTCCAAACAAGAGGTTATGCAAACAGTGTACAAGAACTGATTGTAAACTATCAACCATATACTCACATTTTCTCCAGACGCTGCAGTATCATAAGTCATGTGATTGCCACACCCCTGAAAGGCAAACTGCTCCAACTCCCGCAGAAGATCCTGTAATGTAGTATGTGTGTTAGTTGAAGGTAAAACACAACATAACACATCTGACCAGCAAATATTTTATACACTGAACTACTGGAAAGAGTTCGTCATGTGCACTAGCAAGTACCCCTTTTCTTCTACCCCACCTCTCCTATCTTCAGCTCTTCTTCTCGAGTCATGGTGCCCCCTTTTCCTTTGTCTATCTCTCCTGCATTTCTGTCCTACTTTGAGAAACTTCTGTCTTATTTCGAACTTTAGCCTTCTTTTAAAAATTAACCCCCGCTTTTACACGTCAATTCCACCCACTTTATAGTTATAATTAATCGCTCTCCTTTTTTCTTCTCTTCCCTTCCATTTTTAACCTACGTCCCTTACCCATCCACTTTTCAGTTACAATTAATCTCCTTTGACCTTCTCTTCCGTACTTTCGCCTACCATTTTGAAACCTACGCCGCCTTCCATCATCTATTGCACCCGCTTTTTAGAAATAACCACTGAATGTGACAACATTTTACCTACGATGAGGTGATGATGCCTTACCAAACCATACAAAGCTCCTGAATTATTCATGAATACACACACTGTCGTCGGTCGTCGTCGTTACTGACACACAAGCGTATTATTATATAGATTACTTTGAAATTGTATTTTATAATTTCTTAATTCCTGATAACCAGTGAGTGGATGACTAGTGAGTGTGATGACTAGTGAGTGTGATGACTAGTGAGTGTGATGACTAGTGAGTGTGATGACTAGTGAGTGTGATGACTAGTGAGTGTGATGACTAGTGAGTGTGATGACTAGTGAGTGTGATGACTAGTGAGTGTGATGACTAGTGAGTGCGATGACTAGTGAGTGCGATGACTAGTGAGTGCGATGACTAGTGAGTGCGATGACTAGTGAGTGTGATGACTAGTGAGTGTGATGACTAGTGAGTGTGATGACTAGTGAGTGTGATGACTAGTGAGTGTGATGACTAGTGAGTGTGATGACTAGTGAGTGTGATGACTAGTGAGTGTGCCAGTCACAACTTCACAGCCTCGGAACTCACAGCTGTCACATGAAGGAAACTGACACATGAAGTGGACTTTGTCCTTTATTCTGCACTGGCCAATTATCCCAGGAGACCAGAAATATACAAGAATATCTCTCATACACACATGCCACACACACACACATCTCCATCTAGAGCAGTGTCTGATCAAGCCTCTACAGTATAACCTCTCATGACCCTCAAGTTTGTTACTATAATACATGCATTAGTACTGGAAATGTACCCCATCCTGGTCTGGTTCCATCTGCCTCCACTGCCAAATATCACAAATACTTACTACTTCTAGCCCACCCTCACAAGAAACATTACTGGAACACATTACTGGGACATGTAACTAGGACACATTACTGGGACATGTAACTAGGACACATTACTGGGAAATGTAACTAGGACACATTACTGGGACATGTAACTAGGACACATTACTGGGACATGTAACTAGGACACATTACTGGGACATGTAACTAGGACACATTACTGGGACATGTAACTAGGACACATTACTGGGACATGTAACTAGGACACATTACTGGGACATGTAACTAGGACACATTACTGGGAAATGTAACTAGGACACATTACTGGGACATGTAACTGGGACACATTACTGGGACATGTAACTAGGACACATTACTGGGACATGTAACTGGGACACATTACTGGGACATGTAACTAGGACACAATACTGGGACATGTAACTGGGACACATCATGGAATACCCTGAGATACTCTATTGGGAAACCGTGAGTTGTTGGCTATGAAGTCCAAATCTGTAGGACAATGGATGTCCATGTGGTTGCTATGACAACCCATTTCTAAACATTTATGTTTCAGTATTTGTCCGCATTTAAATCATCACATCATCTGCTTTTACTGGACCTACACAGCCACTGGACCTACACAGCCACTGGACCTACACAGCCACTGGACCTACAAAGCCAGTGGAGAAGACTTCCTGTAAGCAGACAACAGAGCAGGCGGTTCAACACTCCTCTACACCTGGTGTAGTGTCTGGCAGTCTCTAATGACACTTGTACGGCTTCACCAATGTTAGTTCAGTGAACAATGGCTATATTATCTATACTTCACTACAGTCAGTTCAGTAAACTGTCAGTATATCTATAGTCAGTTCAGTAAACTAGAACTATCTGTCAGTATATCTAGACAACAGACGGTGGACATAACCTTCACTATCACTTGCACACTTCCATGTTAGTGCACTTGGAGACTATCTCCAGCTATAACGTATGTATGTGCATGTATATGCGAAGAAAATGTGCCAATGAAATTATTAAAAAGTCATATTATAATAATTGATGACTTCTATTATGATGGTTGAATACAGTGCATGTGTTACCTTCTCATACTAAGCTTTTCACTTTCCATGTTCTCAGTTCTAGCTCTCAGCAAACCCAGGCAGTCTCAGAGTTCTCAGCAAACCCAGGCAGTCTCAGAGTTCTAGCTCTTAGCAAACCCAGGCAGTCTCAGAGTTCTCAGCAAACCCAGGCAGTCTCAGAGTTCTAGCTCTTAGCAAACCCAGGCAGTCTCAGAGTTCTCAGCAAACCCAGGCAGTCTCAGAGTTCTCAGCAAACCCAGGCAGTCTCAGAGTTCTAGTTCTCAGCAAACCCAGGCAGTCTCAGAGTTCTCCAGCAAACCCAGGCTTCCTCAGAGTTCTAGTTCTCAGCAAACCCAGAGGCAGTCTCATCGTTCTCAGCAAACCCAGCAGTCTCAGATCTAGCTCATCATCAAACCCAGGCAATCTCAGAGTTCTCAGCGAACCCGGCATCTCCAGAGTTCTAGTTCTCAGCAAACCCAGGCAGTCTCAGAGTTCTCAGCAAACCCAGGCAGTCTCAGAGTTCTAGTTCTCAGCAAACCCAGGCAGTCTCAGAGTTCTCAGCAAACCCAGGCAGTCTCAGAGTTCTAGCTCTCAGCAAACCCAGGCAGTCTCAGAGTTCTCAGCAAACCCAGGCAGTCTCAGAGTTCTAGCTCTCATCACCCCAGGCAGTCTCAGAGTTCCTAATCTCCCACAGCCAAACCCAGGCGTCCATAGTTCTCAGCAAACCCAGGCATCTCCGAGTTTCTAGTTCTCAGCAACCAGGCAGTCTCAGAGTTCTCCTCAGCAAACCAGGCATGTCTCAGAGTTTCTAGTTCTCAGCAAACCCAGGCAGTCTCAGAGTTCTCAGGCAAACCCAGGCAGTCTCAGATTTTCGCTCTCATCGCACCCAGGCAGTCTCAGAGTTCTCAGCAAACCCAGGCAGTCTCAGAGTTCTAGCTCTCAGCAAACCCAGGCAGTCTCAGAGTTCTCAGCAAACCCAGGCAGTCTCAGAGTTCTAGTTCTCAGCAAACCCAGGCAGTCTCAGAGTTCTCCAGCACAGACTCATAACATGAGGTGACAGTAAAAATGCCACTTTATTACAAAGTGCTACTAACTAGTGCTAGGAGTGAGATTACCTACACATACTGGTTATAAGGTCCAGACCTAGCGGATAGCGATGAGTAGGTACACTAATGAAGGGGGCAACTCAAATTATTGGCTGCCCATATAGAGTACCACGTCCATGTAGACCATAGCAGAGCTATGACATCCCCCATCCTGTCTTGACAGTCCACGCCCCCATCCTGTTCTGACAGTCCACGCCCCCATCTTATTCTGACTGAGCCACAAACATGTGAGCATGTCACACAATGATATAGTTGTCATGGCGACTGCAGCAGTATACTGTATATTCTATCCTGAAGAGTCGCACTCGCTCGTGACCTGCTCCTGCTGGTTCCTTGGACAGTTACTAATCACACAATACACACATCCTCCTCACACCTGAAGCTTCCTCTTCCCACTTTATACCTCCTCTACTAACACGTCCAATACTATAGCCACACCTACAGCAGCACCTCACATACCATATCCACCATACATATCATTCTAGTCCACACATCGACCACTAGCTGGTCAACTTAGGTGACCTCTCCATGACCCCACTATATCTCATTGTTACCATGACAAGTCACAACAGTGATCCATTCTAATCCCTATAGCAGTCTCCTAGTGATCCCAGTGATCACTAACTATCCTTCACAAGACTAAGGAAGACTATGAATAGCCAATACCAGCTGACAGTGAGAACTGTGAATGTAATTAGACAACGAGAAACACAGACTACACACACTTACCTCTTTGTGGTCCGCATCTGCCGATATTATCTGTTTGAGTCGGAACTGCACCTGTACCACACCACACCATACAGTAAGTACTGTTTCTCAAGAGGTTTCTATCACAGTTATTGCCACTGTAGCTAAAAGATATTACCTGAGCGAAATGTGAAGTGAGCGCTATCAGAGATTCCTCACTTTCGGCTGGAGCGGGACTCGCTACTTCACAAGCCATGTTCTTTCTCAGCCCCGGGACCTGTACCTTTTACCGACAAAAATTCCTGAGATGTGTCTGTGGTGTGTTATTGTGTGTACTATATAAGCACTCTTTTTTATTTATTTATTTATTTTTTTAGAATCCCCAAAGTGAGGTAAAGATCGTTAAACTTTC
>WLWD01002584.1_pt1 | contig 12076 bp, 4 predicted proteins | sample 6712731 | NCBI WGS metagenome assembly WLWD01 (sample SAMN12718690, study PRJNA576275) | sponge metagenome | isolation source: marine sponge | host: Mycale hentscheli | place: New Zealand: South Island, Marlborough, Capsize Point | collected 2014-11-01
TAGAAATAATAGTACGCGCGTGCATGCACTAGAAATACTTGTAAGTGCATAGGTATACAAACATTAATGAACACTTAAAATTACTGCTTGGATTAACGACAGACTTACTTACCTTTATCTTTTCTTTATAATTCCTACTTCCATGGTACCTCACTAGATAAGCAGGTAGCAGCAGCACCAATATTCTCAAAGCTAAAAGAAAAGGAATAAAAATACAGCGAAAATGGCTACCAGCAACAACCCCGAAATAAGGAAAGACTTCTTACTCTTTCTAAAAGCTGTTTCCGTAACAAGATAACCTATCACTACCAACATAGAACTACAGACAGGCTCACTCACCTTTGCACAATAGACAAGAAGACTAAGAGAAGACAGCAGTAGAGCTTTTGTTTGTGCTCCGCGGATTACGCGCAGTAATAAGCAATAGTATACAGGTTGCGGTTGAATACGGAATTAACGCAGGCACGGGTGGTGATGGTGGTAGGTGTGGGGGGGGAGGGCTTTCAAAAGGTGCACACCACAGTCCACCTTCATATGAAAAATAATACTAAAAATAAAAACCTGGCTTACTTTTAATAGCACTGAGCTATTGCTACAACTTAATTAAGTCTTATTTCATGCAGCATTGGTTTCCTCATATGGCTTAGTGCATTTAAGACTTATTGTAGTTGGTAAAGGGTTTACTACACAAGACGTACTCGATTCTTACCATAACCAATTAACTTTTGATTGTTATTCCCATGAAAGTAGTAATACCATCTTCATTAAAATTATCATTAAGTCACCCCTGCTGCTAAAGGGGTCTAGGAGCACTCTAGAGTTTAGTCACTTCCAAATGTAATCATTACGAGTACAAAATACAAGCTGACGTAACTTACCAACTATTTGCGTGCTTACATATAGTGCGTGGTGAAGACGAGTTCCCGGCATCCTCATATTCTCTGCCGCCAATTCACTCTTCTCTCGCTCCGCGAGAGAGAAACTGTAGTAACGCGTTTTTGTTACGGATCGCCAATTTTGTCAGTTGCACCTATTCCTTTGGTGACACCGCACCTATTCCTTTGGTGACACCGCACCTATTCCTTTGGTGACACCGCACCTATTCCTTTGGTGACACCGCACCTATTCCTTTGGTGACACCGTACGGTCACTTTTAATACAACGCTAATTTTGTCAGTTGCACCTATTCCTTTGGCGACACCGTACCTATTTCATGATATTTTGTATTGGTTACTTTTAATTAACATACTAACAAACATTTCCACCATAACAAATCTAACAATAATAATAAAATGACAAATAAGTAAGTGATTAATAAATTTAAGTAAATAAATAAATAAATAATAAATATATATTATATATAATATATAATAAGTAAATATTTACATCAAGATTAATAATAAATAAATAAGAAATAAATAAATAAATATATAAATATAATTATATATAGATTAATAATAAACAATAAATAAATAAAAAATAAATAAAAAATAAATAAATACAATTAAAATAAATATACAAGTAAATAAATAAACAAACAGATAAACAAATAATAAGTAAATAAATAAAATAAATAAAATTTAATTAATAAATAAAAAGTAAATGTATAAATAAAAATACATAATAAATAGAGACATAAATAACATAAAAAATAAATATATAAATAAATAAAAGCATAAATAAATATAAATGATATAATATATAAATAAAAAACATATCTTATAGACAATCATAAAATCAGGATATCATATTCATTCCTTTATTTTTGCCAAAGTTTTGCTAGTGAAGGCTCTAATAATTTCAAGTTATTAAATGTTTTATTTATTTACTTATTATTTATTTAGTTGTTTGTGTGCTTGCTTGTCTATCAGTTTATATTTACTTACTCACTTATTTACTTATATACTTGTTTACTTATTCATTTATCTATTTATTATTCTTATTTATTTAGCTATTTACTTATATTTTTATTTGGTTTTTTAATTATTTATATTTCTTTATTTTTCTTTATTATTTACTTATTTATCTATACATTTGTGTTTTTACATTATTAGATATTAAAATTTTTATTAATCTATTTATATATATATATATATATACATAATACTTATAGCACGAGTCAGAGTACAATATGGGAAAATATTTTACGAGCACGCAAAATATTTTCACGAGCCAAAGGCGAGTGAAAATGTGGCGTGAGAGTAAAATATCATTCCCATATTGTACGACGAGTGTGATAAGTGATTTATTGCTTCTTTGAACTTTTTCTCAACCGGTTACAATACAATTTTCATTGATTTTACTCGCTACGCGCGCGCTACAAGGAGCGTACAATATAAACCGTACAATATGGGAGAATACAGAACGCTCGCGTGATGCGGAAATATTCAAGTAAAAATATCAAAGCTGCAATACATTTACTTATTTGCTTCTGTACTTATTCATGTTATTTGTATTGGTTTATGAAATATATCTTATTATTTAGTTTTCCTTTATTAATCATCATAGTTCACAACGAGTTATCCAATTTGTTACAAGACGTACACAATTGAGTTTACAGCTGAGTTAAAGAACACTTTGTCAACTACTATGTAAACTTCCACTTCAATAGTTTACAAGCAGTTTGCAGGCCGTCCATTGTGAACTACTTGCACACTTTTTGGCAACTACTTGTAAACCTCGAACACTTGTTAACTCGTTGCAAACTTCAAGTTCACAATTTGTAAACTACCCTTGTAAACTTGGGCTTTTGGCCCTGTGTATTTACTTAAAAATGCATTGTCCACTAGACGAACCACGAAGGTAAGTGTTGCGTAGGTATGTTCAGTTGTGTGAAAGTATTGTGCGTTACAACTACTATTAAGAATATCACAAAGAAAATTTTAAATAACGTGATTTGATTTTGTTGCTTCTTTTTCAATTCAAACTGTTGCGCGGTTACTATGACATTGAAGCCCCTTTACCTCATACGTAATTTAAAAACTCGACTTTATTTTAATAGCTTGAGTGTTAGTTGTTAAAATAAAATTTAACAATAGTGTAGTTTAAGGCTCGCTCGCCATTTGTGCTCAAGCACACCACTAGTACTATTCACTATGACATTTGTAGTGATAAAAAACAGAAATACAAGGTAAGTAATAATTCTAGCAGTAGTATTAATAAAAAAAATTGCACATTTTTTTTTAATTTTATGGACTTATCAGGCAAGCTCCAGCAGTTCATTGTTGGGAGGGCAAATGTTGCATGAATATGTGTACATTGATATACTACCATCAGTTTTGTAAACGTGCTGAGACACTAAATGACATTCTTTCATATTTTACATTACGTATTCCATAAGCTACGCTTGAATGTTCCTATTTCTTTTATAGTAATTTAATTATTTCAAAGATAGTTAATATAAATGTTCTCAAGGATATTTTGTAACATGTAGTATCGTATGAGGTTTCAGGTAAGCCATGACACAACATGGATCACTCGAAAGTAGAGTAGTTCACCAGAATAATAGTTAAGCAGAGAAATTGCAATCTTATTCTTAAAAACGTTGACTGCTAAGCAAGTGTGTTCATTGACATTGTTAACAAGCATAAACATTTTTATTTAGTAGTTGTATTAGAACAGACAAAAAAGTACCTACTATTACTAAAGAGCAATACCCCACCCCCTCCCTTATAAGATTCCTTGTTCCCCCTCCTGACTTATATCAGGAATGTTGAATAAATATTTGCCTTGATTTTATTTCTGAATAATGTTGACAAAATTACTCTATTGTCATCCAATTCAATAATTTTTGTCAAAACTATATTTTTTATTTTAATCGTTCCTATATATGCATTATTATGCAGAGCCAAAGGGAGAGACAATTTGACCAAATGTGTGCCTACTCCACAGCATCCTAGTACTCCTACCTATGAGGAAGTGAAAGTTGACCATCACAGCGAAGCCACAGAAATGACAGCTAATTCAGCTTATGGACTTCAACATACACCACATTATTAATACTATTTTTTATAATGTTCTTCTCTCATGACATTATAACTAATAAAAAACTAAAACATTTATTTAATTAACATTTATTTAATCTTTTCTGTTCTGTAAAATACTAGAATAGTGCATTTAATTCCGTGCAATTAATAGTTTGTTATATTGATTTACCTACAATTCATTAAACAATTCACCATCACATATAGCCACTTTTTATTCTGGCTCTTGTCAACTAGTTATTGAATCGGCAGAACCAAGGGAAAATATCTTAATGTTTGTGTTTGATTTGTAGTAGCTAGCCCAGAGCAGTATCCTTCATTCATTCCCTTTAAGGCAAATCCCCACATGTCTACAAACTTTTTCTGATAGAAGTAGGAAGCTTGAAAGCACATCTACAAGCTATTGGATTTTTACCAGTAAAGATTCTACTGCCAGCAATTCTATCTACATTTTGGGTGTACACATAACCGGATATAAATCAACTTATACCATGGTTGCTGCGGTAACACCCATGGATTAAAAGTGATATTTTCCCCGGTGATTTTTCCTGGGGCTATGATATTTTCCAGGTGTGGTGTCAAGCGAATTCTTCCTTGTTTCCAGCCCAAAATTAAAATTCAATTAAAATTCAATTGAAGCACGCCAGAAAGTTTACTTTAGCAAGTTTACTTTAGCAAGTTTACTTTAGCATTGTAGCTGCCAGCTGTTATCTCCAGATCTAACTCTACCTGGGCTGCTCAGCAGTAAGCAGTAAAGCAGCTAGCTGTGGTAAATTCCTGTGGTATGAGAGCGGCAGGAGAGTTATATGTGGTAGGGCTGTCCCATATAGGTGGATATGAGAGAGTAGTAGTAGCAGCAACTATGGTATAAAACAGTTGTGCCATGGCAACATGACGGTTATATTCCATAACCCCTCATTGGCCATGGCATAACTATTACTTAATCCCATTATATGCTTTATACATACTAATACTGTTACCCATGTCTTAGGAAATTGAAACTATACACTTAATAAATGATGACCTGACCCATGCCTTCACCTAGCAGTCTGTAAAGGATCTGGCTCACGAGATTATAGGACTATAAACTGAATGCACATTCCATAATTGAAGGAAAAAATTACAGTTTGATATAAACAAATTTAGTTACATGTGGAGTTGTAACTAAAATTTTCTGTAACTAATTAGATTGGGATTTCATTAGCTCCATTCATGAACTCTGTGTAATTAAGTATATTAAATACATTGATAGAAAGTAGCATGTTGCATTTTATTGTTATGTTTTTCTTAAACTTTGTAAACTGAAAGTATGTCTAGACTATGCTGTCAGATAAAAAAATACAAATCTATCAAAACAAAAAACTACAGGATTTACCTCAAGCATATAATATTCTGTCTAAAAAGTATTAATTCTAGTCCTCTTAACTTTCCCTTATTATTTCTTCTCTCCCCCCCCCTCCACCACCACCCAACCCACACTAATATTATCTCATGAATATTTAATTGTTTAGTTATTTTGAAATTCACAATAAAGTTTTTGCCTTAATTACTGCTATAAAATGATACTTACGTATTCTTAAAAATGACATCATACAATTGGCATTTCAAGTAAGATGTAATCATTTACAAGTACACTTCACCCATACCATTTCAAAAGAAAGTCTCATAATCTAAACTTTCATGACCTTGTGTAAAGCTTTCCTATCTCTTGTATGTATAAAACTTTTATTTCTTGTACAGTAAAACATGAAAAAAATATTTTTGTGAGAATTATAGTATATTGTTTCTAAAAGTACTTCTAAAATAAATACATACTTTTCTTACCTGTTACTTTTATAAATATCATCACTAGGTTACACGATACTTGAACTGCAGTAACATTTTCAAACTATGTAAACTCTAATTGAGAGTGTACATGTGAAGAATCAATAGATAAAAGACGACTTGACACCATCACTTTGTTATTACTGAACAAAGAATATGTAGTATTAGTATTATTGTTATCTATACCAGCTATATATATCTCATAATAATATCATTCCAATTCCAAAGAATATGCGCTGTTCCATTTTCTGTGCAAGACAAAGTGTAATTTTCACCAGGACATACTTCTAACACCAGAGTTGGTGGATTTAAAGTAGTTTCTAAACAACTTCAACAATAATATGATTGGCAATCAAGTGCAGCAAGTGCTGGGGTGAATCCAGTGTTAGCGGGCTCACTTATTAGGTCAAAAAATTATGAAATTTATCTAATATTGATGATTGTTTGTACATAATTTGAATAATAATTTAAGAGTGAAGAGCATTAGTTAGCATGCAGTTGACCTGTAAACTCTATGGCATGAATTTTACTCTCATCCTTTTAATTTTGTTTAACTTGGTGGAGATTGGAGGGGAGGAGTTGTGTCTGTTTTTTGCCTGAAGTGTGGATAGATATGAAGATCAACCTGTTATTATCTCAACATAAATATGTATATAAGTTAGTGTTAATAGGCTAATGTATTCATTACAATAACAAATTACATAGCTTGTAAAAGTAATCATTAAAGTTACAATTATTAATTCAGGCGGCTCAAGAAATTGAACCTATTACAATTATAAATTGTACAAAAAAATTGTTTTCAAGAAATTTTCGAAGTCACACAAGTGTGAAACCAAATTATAACTGAATGCTACACTGAAAAAGTGACACCACTATCAGATTGATTGATGATTTGTGATCCAAATAATTAATAAATATTGTGCTAATTACAATGATATAATTGTGGGGGAGAGTCTGAATAATAAAGTGTCACCTGATACAATCACAATCGGCCCCTCTCTTGAGAGAGAAGAGAGAAATTAGCTCCACTACTTTCACATGAACATGAACAATAGTCATTCACATATCTGTAGTTTTGTCTTTGCCCCACTTCTCTCTGCATGCTTATTACTGGCAACAATTACCATAAGTGGAGCAACAGGACTGATTCAAGGATCGACAGATCCCGATCTCTCCCCCGCATATTATTATCTAAATATTCCTATTATATTACTCATTTTGCTCTCTACATAAATTGTTGGGACTGACTAAAATCCCAGAAATATTTGTTGCCAGATTCTAGAATGTATGTGACAATTCTAACGCAACAAGCTAAAATGGGATTTCTTCCTTAGGCTATACCAAGACACAATAGTATCAACTATTTTTCTTTAGTCCTCCCCAAAATCCACTAGCTAGTATTTGATAAGATAGAGGTAACCTTTGAATTTATTGAATTAAAAATGTTTAGGCCAGCCCAATGGGATTCCACCATAGTTTTTTTCTCAACTTTTAAGGTTTAACTTACATATCAATAACTTATGAATTTGAGAGAAGGTAATTTTAATATGAAGATATAAAGCAAAACATAATATAGCTCATAATGGTATCTAGCTATGAGAAGTGTTTAGCTTTGACCTCCAATTTTAACCGAAAGTTATCATCTACAAACTGATACCACAAGGGCAGGAACTGCTGAGGATTCTGGGACCCTACTAGAAGACAACTCTGCAGAAGATTAATACAGTTGGATAACCAGAGGGTATACCTTACCTTATATTGTTCCCTGAAGTGAGGAAGTAATAAACTGGACGAGAAAATTTTGGTATTAATATCGTGAGAATGACTGACTAATTGCATTAATAATGATAAGTTCAATGAGTATTACGGCGGGATAACCGGAGGGTACACTTACTGTTTATTGTATCCTGAAGGAAGTAATAAACTGAACGAGAAAATTTTGGTATTGATATTATGAGAATGACTGAATTATAGCAATAATAATAATAATTTTAAGTTCAATGAGTTATTTCCTGTGGTAGGCATAAAACACCACACTACTTGCTTCAGACGTGATCGGCTTCACTTTGTGAAAGTAGTTAAAAATTTATCCAGAAGTCATTCCTACATGTTCCACTTCAGGGATTTGTAGTGTTAGTTAACTATACAAACCACCCTTAACTTGAGAGGAACGTGGAAGGGGTTTGTTTGCTAAATTAGTGTCAGCAGTCAATGCAGGCTCATATAAAATTCAAGAAGAGTCAAGCATCCACCACAGTATTATCCACCACAGTATTGGTACACTACAATGAACAGTTACCCTTTAAGCGTGTTCAGTCAGGATTGGACTAGTAGACAAGAACTAATCCCAAATTGAATGTAAAGTATTTAGCATCATAATTATGATAAAATATGAAAGTTCATCCCTACTTTTACTTCACTGAATTTACTTACATGGGGATATAGGTAAGTGACAAACAAGTTCACATGACACATGCTTTTCTTTTTTATTTATCCATTCCCATTCATTTGTCAAGTTATTTTTGCAAACATTTATTCAAAATTACCCCAAAATTTAATATTAGAGGGCATGCAAACTTCTGGAGTTGATTCCATATGAACCATATCAAAGCTCGGTACACTAACTATAATTCCATGTCCTTCTTGCATATAATGTTGCACTAAGGCATACCAATACATCATAAGAAAAACAACTAATTCATTGAATACGAAAAATTCCTGTGTGACTAGGTATACTCATTTTCTCAGTTTTTATTCGAATGCACTAGTCTTATTAAATAAAACAAATAGACGTTTCGACCACTCTACAGTGGCCATCATCAGTGTAATGGTAATATTTGATACAAAAAAGAATGACCTTAGGATGTAAATGCTGTGTTACTTTAATAACATGTTTATTTTTGACTTGTCCCTAGGGCTTAGGTGATAAGGGCATTGTACAATGCCCTTATCACCTAAGCCCTAGGGACAAGTCAAAAATAAACATGTTATTAAAGTAACACAGCATTTACATCCTAAGGTCATTCTTTTTTGTATCAAATATTACCATTACACTGATGATGGCCACTGTAGAGTGGTCGAAACGTCTATTTGTTTTATTTAATAAGACTAGTGCATTCGAATAAAAACTGAGAAAACTAATTCATTGGTTTCATGTGAAAGTGGTCAGCTTGTGATCTGAATTATTTTATCACACTGATAAGACAAGTAGCCTGCAGAAATAACACTGATTGATAATTGGAAATATTTCCTCAATTAATCCACCCATATATTAATATTGAGGCATTCTTACACAAACACAACATGTTTTATAAGCATAAAAAAACAAATATGGATGCATTTTTTACTTGTTATTGAGTGATTATATCTTGTGTGCACTTTCGAAAAGGTTTGATATAACTTTGGTCGTGGTAGGGTGTGTTAGATGAGTGAGGGAGTGGTCTGGGGTGTGAGGTGGGTGTGGTTTCCTTATATGCAAAGCATGTATAGGAGAGTAGTTACGTTTGAGCGTGTGTATGTGGTCTGTGTAAGGAGTGAGCATAGGTGCGAATTGGGTGTATACAAATTGTATTTACTGTGTGTATTTAAAGACCTGTTTGGTTTTGATTACATAAAGATAGCTGTGACAGCAATGTTCACAATAGCAGTGCTGTGGTAAACAGCAACCAAAACAATATTCCAACTTCAAGAAACTAAGTACACAATTCTAAGCACTGTATGATATGTTTTGAGCTCCATAGTATGTAATCAATGCTAATAGAACTGTGGGGATTCGTGGGTATGGTCTACACTAAAGTTCTCTCCCCTGTTTCGAGTATCCACTGCCACCAGGAATTGTCTGATGAAAGCCGGACCAGGATAGTGTTTCCCTTTCCCTTACTGTTAGGTCTCAACAAGTTGCCAAAGTATCTAGCTACCCTGAAGCATGCAGAGGTACCCTCAAGTTAGTTAGAGGTTCACGAACAATCCAACACTTATTAAACTCAGACAAAACACAACAAAAAGAGGCCCAGCCAGAGTATATATAACCAGGACTGCATGACATAAATTAACCATAAAGTGACACAAAACTAAACATAGAATGATATAACAACACATTACTTCTCACAACAACAATAGCTTAATTAATGCATACATACATTCACAAACACCACAGAGTCTTGTTCTACATGTTACTTGAGATGAGCACCCCACAAGAACCACCATTTTTAGTGGTAAAACTCCGATGACCTCTGACCTCACAATAGGAAGATGCTTTACCAAGCAATTTGTAGTGTAGTTGCTATTGTGGAGGTTAAGCAAAGCAAGTGGATAAGCCTATATATAACAATACAGTATAAATTTGGGAACATATGTATCTTAATTTGCAAGACATTAATGATTCTAGTAATTAGTAACTATAATTTAATTATGCGTCTCCTGACGAAAACATGATTTATATAGCTTCTCTTTTAAATGAGAAATGTACATGCCTGACATTTTATAATGTGTTTTTAATGTAGTAAATGATGTAGCTGATTTTCAACAATAGATTTCACTACCTATCTAAATACTGAATACAGAGCTTGCATTATTTCAAAGTAGTATTATGATAATTTTTTTCTAAAGTCACTGTAATAATTAGATAAACAAAAGTATCAATAAACTTTTGCTCCACCCAAGCAAGACTGTGTTTAGCACATAAAGGGAATGGAGCGGTTCCTAATCTTGAAGTCTAATGTAGTCCTGAAATTAATGGTGCAAAATCCTGTGAAACAACTCTTCAGAAGATTAGCACTGCCTGAAAATTGTCCTTTGACAACCATAACAAAATCGTAAATTAGTGCATAATGTGTTGATAACTTGTTTGTAAACCTCTACAGCCTTGTAAATTTATTTTTAACTCTAATTATCAAGACAGTTTACGGATTTTGTTATGATCGTAAATCAACTATTTTCACCTTGTGTAACTTATAGAAGATACAGGAATTAGTCAAAATTTTAAATTAAAAACTTCACATTTTGGCAGTATATTTTTACTCAATGGGTGAATTACGGGGGGAGGGGGGGGTGGCTATGTCCCCCAAATGTTGCCAATATCACCTTAATTGGAGTATTAATGCTCAATAGAACATTTACCCCTCAATAACAATCTGATTAAATGTATTGCCTCTCTTCACAGGCTTTTTTAAACAATAAATAATTAAAATATTTGGTCACCACCAGGAATAAAAAACCAGTACACAAGAACTGGAATAACAAGTGGCACCTACTCAAATTTACTTGAATTAATGAAATTAAAGCTAATAGATGTAAACGGTACAAAATATTTAATATGTGATGCGAGGAGTTTAATGAACAGTAGATAAATTTACATAACAATGTTAATTGAACGGAACTAATTGTGCTGTAAAAGTATTTTACAGAACTTAAAAGATTAAAAAATCATTTATAATTGTTAATAGTTTTTTGTTTACTGAAGAATATTATCAAAAATTAAAATTATATTAATGTTAATTGCAAGGAAATGTTCATCTTTATTTATGCTTTGAAACTCTCTTTGTAGTTGCATAAATGCTGCAATTATTTCAACCCATATATTTCTGACAATAATTAAATAACCAACAAAAAGGCATGAAACTGACACATCAATTCACATTTATATTTATTTACTATTATAATGGTGGTGTACGAAAGTGTCTTTCACCGAGATCATTCCTTCTTGGCTCTGAATGAATTCCATATGCTAATTTTCGAACAATACTTCCTTGTCTGAGCTGAATTGCTCATTATAGTGGAACATATTGATGTACTTGACCTTCTGTTTGAATTTCATCCTGACCTCTGTCTACAGTGTTTTTACTATACATACAAAACGTTTATGCTATAATTAAGAAATGATTACTCCAAATGAAATTATGATAATTACTAATGTTGAATAAACTAGTTTTTGACAAAACTTGACTCCTATTGGAAACAGATCATATGTTATAGTTTTAATAATTTATTAATTAACAGCTTTTTATTAATTTCTTTCATACTAATGTAGCAAGGACAATATTTACCCCAATGATTATTATTGCTGATCCTCGGCATGATGACAGCTTGAATTTAAAAAAAAAAATTTGCCTGAACAATTATCAGAGGATGAGTTCAATATCACAATATTATTATAGGGCCGCTTGTCTAGCTAGCTCAGCATATTATTATTATTATTATTATTATTATTATTATTATTATTATTATTATTATTATTATTATTATTATTATTATTATTATTATTATTATTA
>WLWD01005185.1_pt1 | contig 12054 bp, 8 predicted proteins | sample 6712731 | NCBI WGS metagenome assembly WLWD01 (sample SAMN12718690, study PRJNA576275) | sponge metagenome | isolation source: marine sponge | host: Mycale hentscheli | place: New Zealand: South Island, Marlborough, Capsize Point | collected 2014-11-01
GTATTAGTAGATGGCTTAAATATTATTCAATTTTCTCAATCAAAAAATGAGGGGAATCCCAAACTCTTGGTCTATTTAGTGATATATGGTTGCTGTGGGGTTTTCCCAGCCAGCATCGAGTTAAAAAAATAAAACGGCACTGCTCTATTCCGCGGTAGAAAATTTGATTTTTCCGCGCGCATCAAAACAATTCAGGAACGAGAGGGTTAAAGCCAAATTGATAGATGGGTTAGGAGTAGGCTATGACTCGGTTTGTGACACCTTATTCTCCGAGTGGAAGGAATACACAAGAAACTTTGACATGGTGAAAATACTGGAGAAATTGGTGGTTTTAGCAGATAGATTTTGTTTGGGTGTGCAATCCGTATAGATTGGGCACTATGCATCGGAGTGCCCCGAAAGGAGTCAGAAAGAGAAGCATAAGGTGGGTAGAGGTAGAAAGGACGAGACGCCCCTGAAGACAAGTTTAGTGACGTGTAATGGGGAAGTAAGCACTGTGTCGGGAAAGTAAATGGTTGTAGTACTGAGTTTCTACCCGACACGGGTGCTGAAATAACAGTTGTGCCTGAGAAGTATGTGCCCAAGGATCAATTGCTGGTAAAACTGTGGTGATAGAAGGAGCCACAGTGTCTCCAGAGAAAACACCTTTAGCACTGGTTTCCATTGAGTTATGGGGGGAGTCGTTCATCAAAGAGGTTGCTGTGTCAGCTTCCATGAACAAAGCCAGTAGAGTGCTATATTCGGTCCCTCTAGGGGACAGGTTGTCAGAGGTCTTGCTGCGCTGTGCACGTGAGCATGACAGAGGGAACGTAGTTGTGTCAGAGGAGTCTCTGAGTGTGGAGAAGGATAATGTAGCTGTAGTTGACAGCAGCAGTACTACGCCCGTTGTAGACATTGTGTCTAGCAGGGAGGGCGTAGTAGACAGAGGAGGTGTGCCTCCTGTGAGTAGTATTGTTGACAGCCAGTCAAGCAGCCAGGGTTCAAATGTTATTGTCACGCCTGGAAGTATGGGTGATGGAGATGCCCGAATTAGGCGGGTTGAGTCTGGGATGTTTTCTGATGATGATGAGCCGTCGTATGAGTCTAGCGTACGTTTGGAAGAGGACGAGTTCGAAGGTCTTGGAAGTCCGGTTGAGGTGGATGAAAGTGAGAAAGAGAGGCTGAGAAGGGAGTAAAGAGATGACGAGACGTTGCACCACCAGAGGGTGTTGGCGTCTGAAGGTAAACTTGGTTACTCGTGGGAAGACGGGCTTATGTTTCAAACAATTAGTGATTGCCTGGAGGGTGAGAGGAAGAGGTTGGTTATCCCTAAGGGTAAGAGGGCTAGACTGATAACCTTGGCTCATGACAAGTTAGGCCATGTAGGTACCAGACGAACGCGTGAATCTTAAGGGTGGCCGCACACCGCCTACGCAATTTTTTGTTGATGGTTGCTATGCACGATTACTACTATTGTATATTTACAGGGGCTTCTCCACTACTACACAAGGACAAAGTACCTGCCGAAGGAGCCGCTCACTAATTTTAGAGCGAATCTGGAAGAAATATCGGGGCCTGGTTATAAAACTTTGTAGCAGTTTTTTGGAGCGGTGCGGTAAGTTGGAGCTCCGCAATTTGGTGCACTACTAGCCGAGCCGATACTCTACTGCAAGACAAAGAGTTCTTATCCATTTCAATATTACTTTATGATATATTCGCATTTTTTTCTGTTTATAAGATATTGAAAAATTCTCAACGTGGTGCAGTTCATTTTTTTTTGGTTTACCCGTGTATAAAATTTTTGTGCCGTTCTCATTATTAGATTCCAAGAAAAACTGTTACAAAATTTGGAACTTTAATTCCACTCGCAATTCTTAAGAAATAGCCCCACCCCAATATCTCGTACTTACGAGTACGCGAGCAATTTTTTTTTTCAATTAGTTTGTATTGGTTCTAAAAAGAGCCCGCCTATATCAAGAGTAAACAAACATCAATACAACAATAACAAGAGAGTCAGAAGAGAGAGCAGTTTATTGGAGATAGCCAGAGGTGAAGGTATTAGATCTGCGCAGCTTTGGAAGTCTTCGCTCCGCAGAAATCGAGCCTGGTGGATCCATCCGCTTGAGTTCAGGTGCGCAGAGTCCGGAGAACGGCTACTGGAGGAGAGGCAGCCTGGTGCACCTTGCCGCGTGAGCTCAGACGACGTACGGAGAGTTGCTATAAAAGAATATGAGACAACAAGAAGCTAAATTAAAACACCACAACTTCGCAAATTATACTTCTGCTACTACTGCGCGATTGTTTCTGCTCGCGTATTATCGAATGGTGGGGTATTGGCGGGGAATAAATTAATGTCCGGATCTACAGGCGGTGCGCGTTGCTATGTGCGGCCACCCTTAAACTCACGGTTCACATGGCCAGGGTTGAGTCGTGATGTGATAACCCATATCCAGTCTTGCGACACTTGTCTTAGGCACAATAAAGCCGGTAATGCCAAAGCAAAAATGGTCGAATGTCCCACGCTCTCGGAACCCTATGAGAGCGTGGCGGTGGACCTTGTGGGCCTACTTCCTAAGGGAAGACAAGGGTGTAGATTTATACTCACATATGTTTGTCTTCCAAGTGGCCAGAAGCTGTGCCTCTGCGCTCAGGGTCAGCCACAGAAGTTGCAGAAGCCTTGCTAACCATCTTTACAATAATTGGTTTTCCCTTACGTATTTTAAGTGATCGGGGTAAAACGGCATGTCGAGAAGAGACTGGGAGCCAGACGACTCTCCTGTACTAACCATCTTTACGATAATTGGTTTTCCCTTACGTATTTTAAGTGATCGGGGTAAAACGGCATGTCGAGAAGAGACTGGGAGCCAGACGACTCTCCTGTCTCGGTGGTTTCAGATCCATCTGGTACAGACTGTGTGTGTATGTATTGGAATGTGTATGTAATTGTATTTTAATCTGTTTACATTCTTGAGTTGTGCGTCACTGTCACTTCAGATTATTTCTAATTGTATGTTGTTTTGTGTGAGTGCTGAATGTTACCATATTTGGTCATGATTCACACAAGGTATAAAACTGAGTTGTGTCACGTGAGTACAGTAGAACCTCAGAGTTACGGACTTCAGAGTTCCGGAGATACCGGTTAACCGAACGCCTTAATATAAATCGATAAAGGTACGAATCGTCGCGAACCGGCGGGGAAATACCGACGTTCGGTAAGTATCGTTATTGTTAATCGGGCGCCGGTGGCCTAGTGGTATTGCGAGTTAACTTTTTTTGGCTGCGCTATGGCTTCTACGTCAAAGAAAAGAAAGAGAACTGTCCTATCTATAGAACAAAAGTTAGATATTCTGAAGAAGATCGACTGGGGAAGTTCTCTAGCATCTATTGCGGAAGAATTTGAAGTAGGAAAGACCACAGTTTATGATTTGAAGGTTTCCAGGCAGAAGATAATGAAGTTTGTGACTGAAACTCAGGATGAGAGGTGTTTAAAGAAAAGATGTATTGTTAGAAAGGCAGATGATGATGCTTTTGACAAAGCAGTTCACTTCTGGTTTGTGCAGGAACGTCACAAAGGTACTCCTATCAGTGGGGTAGTTCTTATGGAGAAGGCTAAGTTGCTTTACCAGCAGATGTATCCTGACAAAACTGGGGAAGATTTTAAGGCAAGCAAAGGATGGCTGCATAGATTCAAGAACCGCCATGGCATTAGGCAACTAACAATGCAAGGAGAGTCCCTGTCCGCTGATACCAGTGCTGCTGATGATTTCAAACTTAGTTTTAGTAGGTTTGTGGAGGAGGAAAGTTTTTCTTTGCATCAGGTGTTTAATGCAGATGAAACTGGTCTGTACTGGCGTCTCTTACCCAACAAAACGCTTGCTGATGGTACAGAGAAGACTGCAAAGAACATGAAAACCTCTAAAGACAGAGTTACTCTTATGGCTACTGGGAATGCTAGTGGAGATTTTCGCCTACCTTTGGTTTTTATCCACAAAAGTGCTAAACCTCGATGTTTCTCTGGGATAAACATGTCAGCTCTTCCAGTGCATTACTATGCACAAAAGAAGGCATGGATGGACCAGGCCATTTTTTCGGACTGGTTTTTTAAGCACTTTGTTCCAGAAGTAAGACGATATCTGGAATCAAAGTACTTGGATCCAAAAGCTGTTCTTCTTCTGGATAATGCTCCTTCCCATCCTTCTGCATCTGCTTTAATAACGAGTGATGGTAAAATTAAGTGCTTTTTTTTACCACCCAATGTAACAAGCATCTTGCAGCCTATGGATCAGGGAGTCCTAGAAAATTTGAAGCGTCGATACAAACGAGAGTTTTTGAGAGACCTGTTATTAAGGAGTTCGGAAGAAATAAGTTTCATGGATTTTGCAAAGAAGCTTACAATCAAAGAAGCTGTTTATTTTTCTGCCAAATCATGGAATGAAGTGCCTTCTTCAGCTCTTAGCCGTGCTTGGAACAAGGTAGGCCTTGGGCCTAGCAGTTTCTCAGAAGAAGAGGTACCAACACCACAAACAGTTGACATTTCCGAGGAATGTGTACAGCTCGGAATTGACTCTTTGGAAAGTGAAGTTTGGCTTGATATGGATTTAGGTGAAAGTGGTGTGGATGAGATGAATGATGAACAGATTATCAGCATGGCTTTGGGTGAAGATAGTAGTGATCATGAAAAACAGGAGAATCAAGTTGCGGTACCAACTGTTACTCATGCTGAAGCTGATATAGCATTTTCTACTGGCATATCTTGGTTAGAACAGCAACATGAGGCTACTCCAATGAATTTGATGCTTCTGCACAACCTTCAGACATTGGCCACTTCAAAGAAATTTTGTTCATTGAAGCAAAAATCAATAACTGATTACTTTAAACCAGCATAAATATTTGTACATACATATTTAATTACACTATTGTGATTTAGATAGAGTACTGATGTAACTATTATGTTATGAAAATATGAAAATATTCAAAAGAAGGCGGTTTCAGAGTTACGGAAAATTCAGAGTTACGGACACCCCCATTTCCCGAGGGTTCCGTAACTCTGAGGTCCTACTGTAGTTCAGTTCTAGTGTTGTTCATGTAGGTTCATCTCTTCTCTGTGCTGTGCATTTTATTGAAAAATAACTTGCCTTGTTCCGGCGCAACGAGCGAGTCACTGAAACCAGGTGGCAGCGAATCGATATCAAAGAGTGTCAGTGATGGTGACATGATTGGTGACAGTTTGTTAGGATATTCAACATAACGATATGCGAAACCATTAATTTTATCATTACAATGACAGAGAAATAAGTTTCTGATCAAGTACCAAGTATTTAATCAATTCTTTAATTTCATATTGCAAGCAACCCTCAAGAATGTCATGAATAATATCTGGTGCTAGACCTTCAGTAACATGAAAGAATCTGGACAAGTTCAAAATTGAGTCTCGAACAAGTTCGTATGTTGTAGAAACATGGTCATGAAGAGGTCCATGTAACTGTGCGCAGTGGGCTACATGCGTCTCTCGATTACGAGGTTCAAAATCTTCTGATAGAAACTATAGACACAGAACTTCATAATACACAATACATTACTCCATCAATTATGTACCTTTGACTTCATGTCACTCACCACAGCCATACAAAATCTGCACTTTCTCAATGCTGACGCCAAAGCTTTGTATCCTCCAAGATTCCAACTAGCAATATTGTCGGCACAAACAATACTAATACTTCCTTGAACTGAGATTTCTTGCCACCCAGTGTAAAAGTCATGCCTTCATCCTATAGATATGAATCAAACATTACAGGTGTATTAAATTAATCCTCGGCCCAAAAAAAAATTTACACTTTCCAATTCTCCAATGCTGATGAAAGGTTCCAAAACTTTATCAATACCATAGTCTAATCAGCTTCAAAGATGATCGCATTTCTGGTCGAAGGTTGCCAAGGAGGTAGTAAAATGCGCCTGCAAAAATGTTAAAAATCTCATGCATGTATTATGAAATACTGTAGAACCTCATTTATCGGGTCATTCAATGACGGACTCTGTGGTTATGGGCAATACCATTTAGAGTAATGAAATTGATTTATCATAACAGACACCCATCTCTAATGTTATTGGAATAAAAGTGACTCAGCTCTGTGGTAATATCATCAGGGTTTCATCTGAAAAAATATTTTGGGGGAGGGGGGGACAGGATTTTCACGCACACAGACCACCACTTATTGTATTTAAGTGGTATTTCTGATATAGGGAGGAACATACCCTCTACTCCCTTGACAATACATTGACATAACACAATTATCACATTTTGAAATGATTGCTTGTTTCCCGATCATAATGCTATCATTTCTCTGGTATCACTTGATTTACCTTTTTTGTGTTTCTTTGACCTTGAACCAATGGGGTTACACACTTCGACATCATCATAAAAAGTGCAGTGCTGTTGGATTCATTGAAAACAAAGGATGCCTTTTAAAATGTAGCCCATCACAATAGTCTCCAAGTAGTCCATCATTTCTCTGATGACTACGCATTACCTGTATATCATGCACAGATATACTTATAATTCCGGAAACTGTTTGCTTTAAAACTTAATAAACGTATGATTACCTCATACACAACTCCACTTGACAATAGCTGACTGAGAGAGCCATTTAGGGGAATATCATATGCATTCTCTGAAATTGACCTCTGCCGTGATCGAGACTGAACATTTCTTCTACTCAAACGTGTCCCAAGAGTTCGCCCTATTGGTGGCTACAACATATAGTGGCATATCATGCATAACACACACACAACATACACTCAAACCTCTCTTATCTGTTCGTCTAAGTTACGGACACCTCTGTCTACCGGACACGAACTAAAATTATTGACTGCGTACGAATCGTCAGTTTAGTCGGAAAGCTACCAAATTAAACGAATACAATCGGGAAAATATTTCGTGCGTGGCTATTTGAGTGTATTCGTTGTGTGCAGAGATGGAGCAGGGAAATGAACAGTTAGTGCGTCTACCGCTAGTTCTTCTCAGAACTCGTTGACCGGTGGCGTCGCTGCTAGTTCTTCTAAGAACTCAACGACCAGCGTTGGTGGAGGCAAGGTCTCGGTAACTAAACGTAAGCGTAGCATTTTAACTCTAGAAAGAAAGCTGGAGATAAATATCAGAAGTTAAGAAAGGGAAGTCAGTGAGGCAGTGTCTGGACAGTTTGGTGTTCCAAAATCTACAGTGAATGATATTTGGACATGAACGATGAAGAAATTGTAGATGTGTTGCAAAATTGTGACTGGTTTTGTGAAAACCGGCCTAAACGCGGCAACCTAAATTTTTTTTTCTTTCTACAATCAACTATCACTTGTTTACCTTACAGTTAGTCGTATTGTCTTGTTTACTCCAGAAATAAGCCTATTAAACAAAGCAAACGACTACTAAACCTAGCCTTTCCTATAAAAGTCTTAATTTAAATTTTTTTTAAATAAAAATAATAAACTTACCAATTCCATGGAGTACCAGAAAAGTAACCCCTTGCAAATACTTTGTCCTTGATGGCTGTAGGTGACTCGTGGCCTCTTTCGAACTGTGGGGCTATGCTTGGATTTAGGCCCCACAATGGTAGTGATGTTCATGTTAGCCATTATCTGTCCAAGCAACACATGGTCAAGTTCATCTCTGCTGAGCTCAGCACACTGATCCCTGACATCTTGATAATGTCCTACAACGAACATCTTATAACACTGCTTGCTACAGCCACACCCACTAGACAAGAACTCCGAGAGCCTCTGTTCAGAATTGTCTGATGTACTTTGTGGTTTTCGAGTTGGAGTTTTAAAACCCTTACACATACATGTATAAGTTGTGTATGTATGTACATAAACTAGTGTTACACGGTTGAAATAATAAAGGTATAAATTTTTGTTATACTTATCGACTGCTATACTGTTAGACCACTCCAACTGACTACATTGTTACAGGAGTAAACCCACTTTGTCTTTGCCATTTTCATCAACCCTCAAGCACGCATGCGCTGGAGGGTTACAGAGTTAACCCAAGCGGACACATGCTAGAGGGTTATAGTAGTCTGCTTGTTCGTTTGTTTGTCATTCATTCATTCTGGCTGTCAGAGGTTCTCAAATGTGGCGGCCGTGTAAGCACAGAAAGTGTCACCAAACTGCAGCACTCCACAAAGTACCCAAGAAAAACTTCTTGCAAGATCTTACAAAAAAATGTTAGTGGTCTTGCAAGATCACACTCGCAAGATCACTAAAGATTTTGGAACCATATCAGGTGTGATCATGCATGGATTAGTTAGCAAGATCATGGTTAGCAATTAGTTCAATATCTTACAGGAATGATCATGCATGATTATTCCCTTAAGATCATGCAAGCAAGATCACACATGATTTTGGAACCATATCAGGTATAGATGTTAAAGGAATGATCATGCATGATTATTCCCTTAAGATCATGCAAGCAAGATCACATATGATTTTGGAACCTTATCAGGTATGATCACACATGGATTATTTAGCAAGATCATGATTGTTAAAATGTTTGAGATCTTACAGGAATGATAATGCATGATTATTCCTGGACGATCTTTCATGCAAGATCAACATGATTTTTGAACCATATCAGGTAGTATCACACAGCAATTACTTGCAAGACTAGTGATCGAATATATTATGTGTACACTCACACATGACCCTTCTTACAAGATATAAGAAGTGTAGAGGTATGATCACTTGGTAGTTACGTCGTAAGATCACTGCTGCTAAAAGTTTCAGTATGATACTTTTCACGCAGGATCTTGAGAAGATAACATCTATCATTGTAATAATAATTAATAATGTATAATAGTATAGAAGTAAGATGTGTTGATTTTTATCAATAACCAATGATTTTACAAATTAGAGCTTATCATAATGGTGTAGCAAAATGGAACTGGAATGAACAAAAGAAAGAAACAAACAAAAAACAATGACAACAACAACAAAATTAAACAAGTAAAGATAATCAGTGGCAAACTATTGCACTAGGAGGGACTGAAATACCATTTTTAATGTTAAGATTAACTAATCTGAAGTAGTTTCTGATTCGTTGGCATCATCCGTCATGTGCCTTCCAGCGTCCCTACACTTTTGGCTCAATGTAGCCATCAGCTTGCGGTGGTCATGAACTTTATATCGCTTTTGAACACAATCTGTACAGAAAACTATTAAATTACTTATTGAGTTGATGTACTAAAAACATACCAAATAGTAATTGCACACGTTGCGGGGAGAGTGGCGGTTTATTCGATTTGACCGATTCAATGACCACAGAGCGAGCTTGTTCCTCCTTGGAAAATAGAACATCCAATAAGCTCCAACCATAAGCACTGGGATTTCTGGCAGGAATGTGCAGCAGATTTACCCCGTCATGCTGTCAAGGTATCACAGGACAACTATGCCAGCTCTAGTGATCCTGAAATTGTGACTATCTCAAGCAGTTCAGATACAGAAAGTGAACTTGAAGATATATTGATTGAAGAGAATGCTGAGGAAAAGTTGGAAGATAATATGTTTGAACCTCTATAAGAGGGGGCTAACATTAGCATAAGTGGAGCATATTGTGCAATAATGGAGTTTAAAAGAGCTTGCCGTCTCCCGTTCACCACAATAGACAAATTACTAGAACTTTTTCAATTAGTTTGTCCAGCCAATAATCACTTACCAACATCTGTGCGTTAATTTAAGAAATTTTTTGGTCAATATTCATCTGAATGTACTGCACACTACCATTGCCATGTATGTCACACCGAGTATTTACCTGATCAAACAGAGTGTACTAATTGTGCAAATGCCAAACAAGATACCCTAATTGTCATTAACCATAAGAAAGCAATCACAAGAGTACTCAAAAGTGTATAAACTTAATGCTTTGCTAATGTTTATAATTATTTTCTGCACTTTTTTGTGCAGGAAATTGTGAAGATCTTATTATAAGCCCAGAATCAAAGGACACTATTTTGGCAGATATACATGATGAAAAAAGAGGGAAAGATATATCACATCGTGGTATCATATTTAACACAGATGGCATTTTCCCTTCAAGTCTTCAGTGGTTACTGTATGGCCCTTATTAATGGCTTTACCCCCTTCAATACGCATGAATAAGGATAATATAATAACACTAGCAGTTTGGTCAGGAGAATCCAAACCTCCAATGTCTGTTTTGCTCAAGCTCCTTGTTTCATTATTTGAAGACTTACAAAATGATGGTATAGTAATTAATAACATCCAATAATACAAAACTTGTGCACTTTGTCCCAGCATTTGGTTTATTCGATTTAGTTGCAAAAGCCAAGTATTGAAAATGAACCAGTTTAATTGTGTCAATGGATGCCCAACATGTCTTAATCCGGGAGTAAGAACTGTATCTCAGTATTATCCACCAAATGACACCTATGATCATTGTACTAATGAGTCAGTTGTAAAAAATACGGAAGATGCTGAAAAAAGTAAGACTGTAGTTCAGGGAATTAAAGGAAAGTCTCCTTTAACTGGACTTGTTAATCTAGTCAGTGACATACCTATTGATTACATGACTGTGTCTTAGAAGGTGTAACCAAGTGGCTTTTGGAAAGGTGGTTAAATTCTCGCAACCATGCATCTCCTTTCTATATTGGAATTCAGGTGAAGCAGATAGATATAGATCTATTGTGTCAAAGGCCACCACATGACTTTGCAAGGGCCCCCAGAAGCCTTGAAAAAGACATAGAAGGCACTGGAAGGCAAATGAATTACGAAACTGGCTCCTTTATTACTCACTTCCACTACTTGAAAATAAACTAACACCGCTGTATTTGCACCATTTTTCTTTATTAGTTTGTGCGATTCACATTCTTCTTCGTTCTGAGCTAACAGAGATTCAAATAAAAGCAGCAGAAACGATGCTAACAGATTTCTACGTAATGCTACATGAGCTGTACGGAATCAGTGGTTGTACGTTAAATGCGCACTGTTTGACCCACTTGGCTCACTATGTTAGACTCTGGGGTCCCTTGTGGACACAATCACTATTCGACTTTGAAAGTAATGAATGGTCATATGGTTAGTATGCTGCACTCTAAAATAAAGTTAGCTGAACAATTAATCTTTTCTATTGACGTAGCACACACAGTGGGAATGCTTTCTAGCTAAAATGGAGAATGTTGACACAATGGAATTCTTAAAGCCCCTTTCACAAAAACGGAACAACATGACAAACTTTAAGTATTTTAAGATATATTTTACCTCAATAAACTATAACATAAAGAATGTTACAAGATCTATCTTATGTAGCAATTCCTGTAAGAAAATCAAAGATCTTGCTCGTACTATTTTGACAAGAATATGCGAGATTAATCTTAACTTAAAAATAAGCAAGATCATTCAATATCATGAAAGATTTATTTTGCAGTAAAAACAACAAGAACTTACAAGAATAAACTGGCATATCATAACAAATAATCTTCCCGAGATCTTTAAGGATCTTGCCAGTTAAACTTACAAGAATGTTCAAGAAGTATCAGAACTTAAATTAAGCAAGATCTTGAACTATCTTGCATTTATAGGATGTTACAAGATCTATCTTATATAGCAATTCCAGTAAGAAAATCGAAGATCTTGCTCATACTATTTTGACAAGAATATGCGAGATTAATCTTAACTTAAAAATAAGCAAGATCATTTAATATCATGCAATTTATCTTACAAGAATAAACTGGCATATCATAGCAAATAACCTTACTAAGATCTTTAAGGATCTTGCTAGTTAAACTTACAAGAATGTTCACGAAGTATCAAAACTTAAATTAAGCAAGATCTTGAACTATCTTGCATTTATAGTTTAGGTAACTTCACAGAGTAAGTACCTTAAAGGGTGGCCGCACACCGCCTACGCAATTTTTTGTTGATGGTTGCTATGCACGATTACTACAATTGTATACTTACAGGGGCTTCTCCACTGCTACACAAGGACAAAGTACCTGCCAAGGAGCCGCTCACTAATGTTAGAGCGAATCTGGAAGAAATATCAGGAAATATCGGAGCCTGGTTATAAAACTT
>WLWD01001823.1_pt1 | contig 12046 bp, 8 predicted proteins | sample 6712731 | NCBI WGS metagenome assembly WLWD01 (sample SAMN12718690, study PRJNA576275) | sponge metagenome | isolation source: marine sponge | host: Mycale hentscheli | place: New Zealand: South Island, Marlborough, Capsize Point | collected 2014-11-01
CTGGTGTTATTACAGCTGCTCGGCTAACTTTGTGGAAAAGTTTGTTATACTGTAGAGGAAGTGCAAATGCTTCTTGGAGTAGCTTTAAAAGCAAAAAAACATGTATTTCTAAATTATAGCAAAAAATCTCTACCTCCTGTCTGACAGTATCTTGAAGTAAAAAAAATCAAGAGACCTAATGTCCAAACTTCACATTCAACTCATACGATGTGGCTTCACTTATTCTATTGTGTGGACGGTCCTCAAATAATGTGCTCAAGTCAGTGTGTTGAGTCACCACGTACATGGTTTGGCAGACTGCCTCAATCTATGTCTGCAAGATGTTGAACAGAAGCTTATAGCTAGTTAAAGAAACCACTTAAAATAATTTTTAATTTTCACCTAAGAGAGCCCATGTATATTTTCAGAGATGAGGCAGCTAAGTGCCAGATACATCAAGATTTAAAGCAGTTTCAATCTCACTAGCAAATGTTCTTTGTCTTCTGTAGAAAACTTTAGTGAGATTAACAGCTGAAATTGCTTCTTATAATAGTATGTTCTCATTTTGATAGTGTTACTGAAGCTCTGAAGATGAAATGTCCAAGTTGAAAAGTTTTCATAATATGTACATAATCCCCATAGCTTACACTACATCATCCGTAGTTTTTTTATGCTTCATTAATTTGTTTCCATTGCACTAGACCAAATAATATATTAAACAAATTGGTTCAACTCTCACTATTGGAATATGATGAAAAGTCAAATCGTTATCACTATTATTAGCTAATAAAGGACTACTTCTTCATGCATGGAAAATCAGAGAAATATGCACATTTTATTTGTGTTATGGAAAATTTTTGTTCTGTCAAATTATGTGAAATGACTGAAGAATTCAGAACATCTCCTGGAGTAGTCGTCCTTCATCAACTTGATGCAGACAGGCATATTGAGCTACTAATGGCATTTATCAGTTTAAATCTATATACTAAGTTTGACCTCGGCCTTTCAACTTGTTTCTTAGATGCACTAAAAACCAAATTCTTAACTTGTCGATTTCCACCACAAACTATAATTATTAATTCATTCTTGTATTAAATCCTTTCTTACTTTTTTTATTCATTATTTGGAATCAAAAAAATTTGTTTGTAGTCGATTTTGCTGCTGCTAAAGATATGCCTCTAGAATTTACTGTCTATGCTGATTTGATCCTCCAATTATCCAATCTGCTCCAGCAAGTGGGAAAACATGAAGAAGCAGTAACAACAACAAAAGTCCCTTATCACTCATAGATATTATTTTGTTCATTTAATTTTTCTAAAGAAGCATGCAGGAACTTTTATGTTTACATTCTTATACACATTATGAGAATACATTTGAGGCTGAAAATGTCAAATTGTATTGTATGAAATTTTTAAAGAGAAGTGAATTGACCCTGCCGACTGAATGTGAATCCACCAACAGTGCAGAATGCAACAGCATTAATATAGCAATGTCATATCTTAGCTTGAAAGATAAGAAAAGCAAAAAAAAATTTTGAGAAAGATTTATATGATAATGAGATTCAGTATCCTATTTATGACAGTCTTTATGTTGCTTTGGCTACATAACAATTTTAAAACATCAACTAATACAGAACGAGTAGAAAAAGATTTGAAAAATATCTATCATCAGTTAATAAATATGACAGCTTCTGAGCTTTATGGAGGTCAAAGTAGTTTACTCCAAGAGTATCAATATTACTTAAGGAGTAAAAATGAACATGAGAAGGCATATTCAGTTATGGAATGCTGGATTGAAGTAATGGAAGAGATTGGACTCGCAAGCTCTCATCAAGAAATTAAGTTAGCTAGAAAATGTGTAATTAAACTGTATCGTAAAGGTTATTATAAGAGATCACTAAATATTGTACGACATGTTTTGTCTTTTAAAGAAGCCAAGTCTTTCTCACAGGATTATATTAATTTTCATCAACTCAGGTGATCATTGTTATGGTTAAACTTTTTTACTAAATCAGTGAAGTCTCATGAAATGCTGCTCTGTAACATGACTTCTAATATTATTTTCAATGAAGTCTGTTGGGATCTACCCTATTATTTGCATAATTTCGATTACTTATTCACTTGTTATACAGATAAATTCATCAATTCACTATATGGTATTGGTAAAGCATTTTTGTATATTCTGTTTAAGTCACCACTTGATCATGTCCCTATGAAGTCACCACAAGAGTCAGTAAAGGTTGATATTCCTCTTGAATACTTCCCATCTCTTATTCAACAGTCTCATCGTACAGATCTTATCAACAGTGAGGCTGGAGAAGTGTTCATTTACAAACCAGATTTTACAGTGATTGTTTCATCTAAATTAAAATCTTTACTAAGGGTTGCTCATGATATTTTAATCTATCTTACGGAAATTAACTGTTTACGTCTTTGCTTTATCATTTATTCTATAACAATGAAATTAATTGTTTTAAGAGTCCTATTTCAAATACTGTGCTGCCTACTCCACAATGGTTTCAAAATATTTCTCTATGTTTTATATTTTAGTGCACTAGTTCTTTATGTCAGAGCTAGCTATTACTTGGCAATTGTAATGTAATGTAACCCTTGTATACATTTGTAAAAATATTTTTATTAAACAAATTGTGAGTTAAAAAAAATATTCCAGTTTAATGATTCAGCAGAATTGTTATCAAAGTTCCTAAAATGTCAGATCTCTCATTCAGGTATACAGGCAATAGCCTAATTAAGCAGCTAGCTCATGCCCATCTTCTTTTATGATAACATCACCATATCTGTATTTGTGGTTACCCTCTTCAAACTATCGTGACTTAGTTGTCCTTCGGAATCCACTAGGTAGCCACATTCCTCTAGTCTGATAGCTGGTGGACATTACATTGCTTTTTTGTCAATAGTACCTTTTTTCTGATAAAAGACTTGCAATAATAATAAGAATAATCGTAACTAGCATTGGGCATTTGAATTATAAACAGATGTTGACAATGTCAATTGGCTTGTGGATTTGAGTTATTTTGGTCATTATCTCAAATCTCATACCATCTCAATAAAAAATAACATACCATAGAATAGCTCTTATTTTGATACTAATATTAACACCCAAGAACAAAAAAAATATTGAGGAGTGAATTAGCATTCTGTGGTTTTAAGGTATTTTCTGTTATATGTATCTCAAATTTGGTAAATTAGACATTAGTTAGCTATATCATTATGATACTAAAATATATTTCAATTGCATGGAATATATGAGTCATGCATAAAAATTTTAATTATAATTGTTGATTGTATTCAAATTTGGTAAACAGCTACTACATACATCTGATACTACACAATGCACAAGTGATTGATATGTTGCCATTAAACATGTTATGTCAATAAATTATATAAATTACCTACAGTTTTGGATTAAATAAAGGAAAAAATAAAATCGAAATCGAAAAAGTGTGTGTGTTAGCTATTATATCTACATCACGAAAGCTTGAATGGTGTTTCACTGAACTTAAGTACACCTGATCATTTGATAAACATCACTGGGAGCTAGGAGAAAGTTGTTAGATGGTACTGTTACTGTCTGCAATATTCTATTCTTGATCCGTTCATATTCTGTGGGTTCTAATTAATTTGTAATGCACTCCTTCAGTTTGGAAAAGAACTCTCTTGAAATTCTCAGTGAAAACTTTAGTAGAGGTGACTCTAATGCAAGCTTGGGAACATAATATTAATCCTGGCTTTCCAATTTAAGCAATCCACTCACCAATTCTTGCTTCTGACAAGGATGTAGCATTTGTCTGTCCATAGCATGCAGCTGTGAGTTTGATGGATTGAGCTATCACACCTGACTAATCTGCTTGACTGTGGCACCCCAAGAGGTCCAGAAGAACTGCTACCTTCAGTGGAATGTTGTATTTTTTCAGAAAGAGTAATACTTTAATAATCTTAGATAACTGTGAGAGAAACAATAGGGAAATTGTTTTATTTTGCCATTGAAAAGTAATTAATACCTGCAACATAAAACTTATGGCAACCAGCAGGGAAGTTTTATTTCATGCTGACCTTGTCTATAGAGTGCAACTCATCAATACGGAATCCTCTTGTACAATATTGGAATTTAAAAATTCTGCATTTCTAAGCGACAGCAAAAAAAAGATTATTGCTGCAATAACTGGAAAGGTTTCACTATAGCTATAAAAATTGCAAGTGCTTTGTTGAGCTGTAAAATAAACTTCTCCTGCAATTACTGATGTGACCTTATTGTTACTAAAGAAGGTTATGTAATTTGGTAGAGAAATAAAAAAATTATGCTAGAGAAGCTCTTCAATGACTAGATTAGGATATGTATCATATTGGACTACTAATGAATTATATCTGGTGTAGGGCCCACCTCAGTGAGGATGGGAATATAGTAACATATTGAATCCAGTGTGTTCACGTGAGCTTATGGTTAACGTTCGGTTTCTATTGTCACAGAGTAGCTTAGTTGTGGAGTTTGTGCGTACAATTCTTGCTGTGTCACTGTGTTGTACTTTCCATTATTACTGTATGAGTAGCTGGTTTTACATATAGCTACTGGCTGGTTGCTCACACACTGACAGTCTTACAATTATCCACTTTTGTAAATTTACTAATTCTATGAACTTAACTAGCCCTATCAACAAGTTTGAGTTACGGGTAGAGTTACAGCTAAAAGTCTTTTGCAGAACAATGTGGACCATAGGATTCTGGTGGTAGCAACTACTATTCTGTGTGAGGTAGCTCTGGACACTTTATCAGACCTCATTTCACTCCATGTCTGGCTAGATTTATTTCTGTTATGCTGCTTCTCAAAATCAGTGATATGGTTGCTGTACTTCATTCATTAATGAAATCCTGTCAAAAATTCTATGGTAAATTGCTACATCTGCATTTGAAAATTTGAATTTTAGATAGCGTAAGTCTTTGTTTGAAACATAGTTTCCATTTTCAAACAGCTACTTCTTTTACATTATTTGCTGCAAACATTAAAAATATATTTTGCGATAGGTTATTTAATGGCCATGTATACATTCTACAGATTTCACAAATTTTTTTCTCAACCATTTTTTACTCATTAGATGTATTCTCTCCCTTTCACAGGCTTTTTTAAAGAATACAACATGTGAAGTGACAAATTAGCAGAGTAAAAAATTCCACAGATAAAAAAATCTTTGAAAAAAAGAAAATTTCTGTTGGTCTGTTGAGAGCGAGATTGTAGCATAGCAGTACCCATTGACCGTATAAATTCAGAATTGGAGTGTTTGTTTGCCAGCTGATTGTTGTAGCAGCAAGCGGTTCTGGATTCAATTCCCAGTGATGACCAAATTTCATAATTCTCACCAATAAAAACATCAACAGCTGTAAGGCTTGTGCTTTGGTGGCCATTACACAGGTTTATGTAGATGACATAATATAAATGATTAGTAACTTAATAGCTACTGGTTGGCTTAAAAACAAAGCACACACAGGGAAAAACTTGAATTTCCTATAGTGCAGGGCATTTAGCCCTATCCACGACAGGAAGTTTTTGCCCTGTGACCTGACTTGACTTTACAAAAAAGTAGACCAAGTCATTGGCGAGCGAGCGAAGCGAGCGAGCAACTCTAAGATGTAGTCTATGGAAATCCTGAATACGTGGTACGTCGTCGTTTTGAATACGTCGTCGTTTAAACGCGTCGTCGTTTAAACGCGTGCGCGCATTCCAGAACTTCAAAGTGTCAACATTTCCCCAAAGTGTAGTGTTAAAAACCAGCTTTAAACAATTTCTTACCACTGCATAATTGTCATGCACACACAATGTGTAAGCCTCTCAGCAATTGTTTCCAAGTGCAATTGTATGTGAAAGAAGAATGTTTAGTATCAGAATTGATGACACTGTACAAGCCATGAAGTTTTCAGTGAGTTTAAGGAGTAAACAGTCGTTTGAAAGTTTGATATGACATCTTGATGAAGCCAAAACGCTTTGGGCAGAGTCTTTTATATAGAAGCCAAAACAAAGTGTTGGATTTACACATTACAGAAATGCTGATGTATCATTGAGAGATACAAATCTCACTTTGTGGCACTTTTAATTGTACAAATTCTGGTGAACTATGCATTTGTAACATAATTGTGATCACCTTGTCAAAGAGGTCACACACTTTGTCTTCAAGTATGCCGTTTCCTTTTTATTTAGATGTGAGCTGTCATGCCTTATTTGTTGTCTTTAATTAATTCTTGGGCCAAGATAATAACCTCCATTGTGTTGTTTATCAGTCTCTTCAAGTGTAGACAAATCATCTCTTTGCCACACAAAAAAATATTGTTCACTAAGTAACTTATAATGTAGCTAAACAATTTACAACTATCAGTCTCGTATCTTAATAATCGCTATTAACCTTCTCAAGGAGGCCACACGCTAATTGCAGAGCACAATTTTCTTACTTAAGGTCCTTAACATGAGCTTCCAGTGCTTTGCTGGTATCTTTAAATCTGTCAAATTTGTGACTAAGAGCAATTTTCTCAATATGTATATCTGAAGAGCCACTTAAACTTCTGACAACTGGTTTTTGCCATCATCATCCTCTACAAATAAAGTAAGTGCTATCTTTTAAATAATTATATAGTTATAAAAAATAGAAAATACCTTGTCATAAAAACTTTTTCTCCTAAATGGAAAAATTTGTGAATAAAATATAATTAGATATAGTAATGATGCATATACTCCAAGCACCTTGGATCCTTAAAATTTATAACACTATTACATTTAGATGATAGTTTTACTTATCTGCTTTGATTTGTGCTTCTTAGGGAAGTTAAGTTCTAATTTACTGAAGGCCATACTTATTTCTGGGAGTATTAGATGTAAACTTAATTCATTATTTTGGCTTCCTTCTAGTATTCCTGAACGGAGGATACTTCACCCTTGAGAAGCAATATTGTCTCCAATCAGCCCCTAATGTTGGCTAGAGAAGAGAATAATTATGATATAAAAGTTATATTTTATAGTTATATATTTCCTTCCCTGAAGCTCAACAATCTCACGTTTTATCTCCATTTCACATTGAACAGAAGACCATCGACAGGTCTCGCAAGATCTTTTTGAGTATAAATACGTAACCAACGAAAGTCCCTAAACACTTTTCAAATACCAGCGTCACAATACTGATAGCTAGTTCACCAACTGAATTACTGAACATAATAGCGTTTGAAACTCCAGTTGAACAGGGAAGAGATGACGTGCGCTCTGGTGACGCCCACCCACAAAGCGCTAATGCAATGGGATATAGAGAAATGAACTGTGCTTGAAGTCCTGAGATAATCTTGTAAACAAGCATGATTGCTGTCCACTGCTTAGAATACACGGTAAGTCTGTCCAAGTGGATTGCTACTGCAAACTCGATGTTTATAAAGATAAGGCCTAGTTAAGGCTTTCACATCTTATTTCACCAAAATTATATATCATATCTGGAAGGTTCAACGCTATTTTTTTTTATTTCTGCAACCTTATTATTGGCGAGCGAGCGTAGCGAGCGAGACACTCACAGGGGTAACACAATTGAAAATCAGGGATGTTTGTTGGCGAGCGAGCGTAGCGAGCGAGACAGTATTAGGGGTGGATAATGCAAAATCGGGTATATGTTATAGGTATATATGTATGTGGGATGGTACGTATGCCTCTTAAACGCGCGCGCGGGGAACGTTTTTCTCCAAAAAAACACGGCCTTTTAGGCTTGACCCCAGTTTATTTTGAAACTACAGGATTAAGCAAGCCTTACTTTATACTTAAGCTCCAAAGTGTGAGAAAATTCCTGCGAAAATGCTTGCTTTTCAAGAAACAAAAAGTTGATTCGACCGGTTACTATGGCATTGAAGACCCTTTTCCAGACTTAATCATAACTTCGCCGTTTTATGGGGGGATACGGAGTGCCGGTTGTTGGTTGTCAAGAGCCGTTGGTAGTCAGAATGCCGTAGTATTAATGATAAGGAAGCTACTACTTCTCGAGGGAAGCTGAGGTAAGTATGTAATTCCATATTTTGTTAGCTAAATATGCAAAATTAACTCTGGCCTTTCTTTTTTGTAGCTAAGAGCTTGTCAACAGTGACTGGTAAATTCAAATAGTCAGATTAGCTCAAATTTGGTACTACAAAAGTTACCACTGCTCAAGAAAATGAGGTAAGAAAGTAATTTTGTATTTGTGTGCTAAAATTGATTGTCTTTTGTTTTTGTAGGTGAGAGCTTGTTGTCAAGAATTCACGGTAATTCAGATAGTCAAAGTAACTTCAATTTGATACTGCAGAAGTTATCAATACTAAGGAAATTGAGGGAAGTAGTGATTCTATAATTGTAGGCTAAAATTACAAATAATAACATTGTTTTATTTTTTTATCATAGCTGAGAGCTTGTTCAAGAGTTACTGGTAATTGAAATTATCAGAATGGCAGAAAGTTTACAAATCAGGTAGGAGAGTGATTTTGTATTTTTTTGCTGAAATAAAAGGTCATAACTGCTATTATAGTGTTTGCATGAAGTAAGCTAAAAATAGTAACATTTTATGTTACCTAACTATCAGGCTCGCTCGCCATTTGTGCTCAAGCACACCACTAGTTGGCGAGCGAGCGTAGCGAGCGAGACAGTATTAGGGGTGGATAATGCAAAATCGGGTATATGTTATATGTATATATGTATGTGGGATGGTACGTATGCCCCTTAAACGCGCGCGCGGGGAACGCTTTTCTCCAAAAAAACACGGCTTTTTAGGCTTGACCCCAGTTTATTCTGAAACTACAGGATTAAGCAAGCCTTACTTTATACTTAAGCTCCAAAGTGTGAGAAAATTCCTGCGAAAATGCTTGCTTTTCAAGAAACAAAAAGTTGATTCGACCGGTTACTATGGCATTGGAGACCCTTTTCCAGACTTAATTTCAAAACTTCGCCGTTTTATGGGGGGGAAGTGCCGGTTGTTGGTTGTCAAGGAGCTGTTGGTAGTCAGAATGCCGTAGTATTAATGCTAAGGAAGCTACTACTTCTCGAGGGAAGCTGAGGTAAGTACGTAATTCCATATTTGTTAGCTAAATATGCAAAATTAACTCTGGCCTTTCTTTTTTGTAGCTAAGAGCTTGTCAACAGTGACTGGTAAATTCAAATAGTCAGATTGGCTCGAATTTGGTACTACAAAAGTTACCGCTGCTCAAGAAAATGAGGTAAGAAAATAATTTTGTATTTGTGTGCTAAAATTGATTGTTTTTGTTTTTGTAGGTGAGATGTTGTCAAGAATTCAAGGTAATTCAGATGGTCAAAGTAACTTCAATCAGAAGTTATCAATACTCAAGAATGATGTAAGTAGTAATTCCATATTTGTTGGCTAAAATTACAAATAATAACACTGGTTTATTTTTTTATCGTAGCTGAGAGCTTGTTCAAGAGTTGCTGGTGATTTAAATTATCAGAATGGCAGATGTGTGGTACTACAAAAGTTACCATTAATCAGGTAAGAGAGTGATTTTGTATTTGTTTGCTGAAATAAAAGGTCATAACTGCTATTATAGTGTTTGCATGAACTAAGCTAAAACATAGTAACAATACTTAGTTTTATGTTACCTAACATCAGGCTCGCTCGCCATTTGTGCTCAAGCACACCACTAGTTTATTTATTTATTTATATATATGGACGTACGTATGTCATTTTGTACTTTGACCCTCGCGTTTATGTGTTAGTTATGTGGTCGACCCCGTCCCAAATTGCACTAAACAGAATCCTCTGGTTTATCGATCAGTACCCGTATCACCCTAGAAATGGAATTGTTTACCGTTTTGAATTCTTTTGCGGGTGCAGTTCAAACTTGAAAACTTAAGGGACTTCCATTTCTATTCGAGTTAGTGGCGGTGGTAAGTCAATGCTCTCTTTGTCATGGTTATAAGCCATGCGCAACAGTATTTACTTGAAAATACATTGTCCACTTACTGCGAAGGTAAGTCTGTATAGGTGCATGTCCAGTTGTGTCAAAGCATTGTATGTTACAACCACTACTTAGCTAAACAATGTCACAAAGAAAACTTTTAAATAACGTGTATTGTTTTGTTGTTGTTTTTTACCTTCAATTCAAGCAGCAGAGAGTTGTTACTATGTCACTGAAATCCCTTTACCGTGTATGCTAAATTTAAACTGGACCTTATTTTCAGTAGCTTCAGTGTTAGAAGTCAAAATCATTCATACAAAAATAGTATAGTCTTTAGGCTCGCTCGCCTTCTGTGCTCAAGCACACCACTAGTATATATATATGTATGTATGTATGGATGGTACGTATGCTCTTTAAACGCGCGCGCTTCTAATTACGTAAGTTAGGTAAAGCGTTCACAGTTCCAGTATTTTTCAATTAACCAGCGCGGAGTATCCTGCTGCAGACGCAACTTTGTTTCAACCAAAAAGTTTACAGCTACTCTCTTCTTGAAACAATTGTGAAGTCTTTGTCAAGCTGCGCTTCTTTGCCACCGCTTTCGAAGTTTATTCAGGTAATTGTTAGTTTAGTCTGGGATCAGAGACTTTAGATTCTCTGATGCTAACTGAGAATGGAAAGGGTTACACTGTGCACTACAGTTAGATGTAATTTCTGTCCTATTTTTCTGTAAAAAGAGTCTGCTCGCTCGCCATGCATTTGCGCTATTCGAGCGCACCACTAGTATATATGTTTGGACGTACGTATGTCATTTTGTACTTTGACCCTCCGTATTTTTGTGTTCGCTCAACGTTCGACCCCGTCCCAAACTTCACTAAACAGAATCCTCTGGTTTAGCGACCAGTACCCGTTTCACCTTAGAAATTGAATTGTTTACCACTTTGAATTGTTTTGCGGGTGCAAAAACTTACCGGAGATACATTTCTATTCGAGTTAGTGGCGGTGGTAAGTTAATACGCTATTTGTCACAGTTATAAGCCCTACTCAACAGCATTTATTTTAAAATTCATTGTCCACTAGACTAACCACGAAGGTAAGTCTTGCCTAGGCATGTTCAGTTGTGTGAAAGTATTGTGCTTACAGTACTACTAATATCAAATCACTGAAGGAAGTAATTTTTGTGTTGGTACATCAAGTGAACAAGTGTATGTGAAGGTGCCGTGTGTTACAAGGACTGCTTAGCTGATGAAAAATCTTTACCTTTATTGACAGGTTAGGTTTTTGTCTCTGACCTATCTGATTTTTGTCCTACACAGTTACGTCTTGTGTACTTATTGAGTCCATTTTCTAACTGGTAGCATTCAAATGGCAAATTTACATTTGGTCCTATAACCATTGTAGACTTGTTCAAGGTGTGGCCACTTTTAAAACCATGGAGGGTGCTATGCCCACAACCACAAACTTCTGAGTTTTGAGCTAGCTAGAGAGCCATCACATAACTCTTCATGATAATACGAAGATTACACATTTTAAAGCATAATATTATAATATATGTTTATAAGTGGTTAATAAAATATATTGGTTAAGATAGATAAGTTAAGATAGATAAGTTATTTAAATATATATTTATAGCTAAGTGTTTAAGATAAGTTATTTAAATACTATAATATATTTAGACTTCTGGTTGTGGTGGTATTGCTGTCTACAAAAAAAGTGCATCATCATAACAGCTACAGGTTAAACCATAATGACTTACCTATTTCTTTTTCTTCTTCTTCTTTTTTTCTGTATTAAAATGAAGTAAATTATGAGAATTTTAATGCTATAATATATCTACTCACTTTATTGTTTAAAACTTGTTTTATTTGCTGAGCCACTGGTGGCTGCTCAGTCTTCTCTTCGTCTGTCTTCCATTCTAACACAATTATATCACAACTGATACAAATAAATCTACTCACTTGTTCTGCCATCCGTTCTGGTTCCATGACTGATGATATTAGCAGGTGACAAATCTAACCGCTAAGTAGCTACTGATCATGCGCAAACTACACAAAACCGATGGTAGTCGCGCCGAGAACATTTCTCCCGCCTTTTACTCTTTGCACGTACTGCGCAGCTATTTTTCTGAGTTGTATAAAAACCAAATAAACTGAGCACCC
>WLWD01001979.1_pt1 | contig 12039 bp, 11 predicted proteins | sample 6712731 | NCBI WGS metagenome assembly WLWD01 (sample SAMN12718690, study PRJNA576275) | sponge metagenome | isolation source: marine sponge | host: Mycale hentscheli | place: New Zealand: South Island, Marlborough, Capsize Point | collected 2014-11-01
TCCAAGTATTGGAAAATAGTGACAAGTCCTATCATGAGAATTATGATGGTTTGATGGAAAACTTTGCCCAGAGTTTAGATTTGAATCAGGAGAGCAATGATTTGTACGAATTTGGAAATGATGTCACCATACTTCGTGGAAAACTTCAAAATCTGTTAAAAGCTCATGATGGTTTTACTTCTTTAGATTTGTTGTCAGCTAAAGTAAACAGCTTGGAAAGACGCGTTACTGATGCCCCTAAAAGCATCTCTTCTGTGGAGATAGATAAGGTAGCTACTATCATAGAGGAGCTGTTAAAAATCTCTGTGAACCCAAGACTACCAGAAGTAAGAGAGCTTCAGGCCGATCTTGATTCTCAGCAAATTAAATTCTTCAGAGTTCAAGCTGATTTTTTGACCACAACATATTCTTCTGAAGTTTCTAAGGCTACATCTGACTCATCTTCTAGACCTAGGATTAAACTTCCAGAACTATCTCTCCCAACTTTCGATGGAGATCCTTTGAACTGGGCTATTTTTTGGGATCGTTTCCAATCTACACTCTCTAAAGTCTCTGATCTTACAGGCTCTGACAAGATGGTATACTTAAGATCTGCCATTAAATGTCAATCTGGCCAGGAAATACTTGATTCTGAAACTGGTTCTGGGGATGACTATGATCTAATGGTGAACTTCTTGAAGGCTAAGTTTGAACAGAAGCGATTAGTGCACAAAAGTCATGTGAAAGCTCTATTATTCAACAAAATCTCTTCTCACTCGTATGATGAGCTAGACAAAACTCAAGCACTCTGGAGAAAACACATAGTTGGTCTGGAAAAAAGCGGACAACTGGAAACTGGAGCTTTACTGACTTCTATTGCTGAAACTTCAATGAATGAATCTACATATGCAGAATGGGCTAAGTTTCCAAAGTTCCTGACATAAAAATCTTCAAAGAGTTTCTGGATGAGCAATTGAAAGTGCTACCTTCAAAATCGAAAAGTGTGAAGTATCAGCCATGCAAATCTACTTCCAGAGTTACTGTACATCACGTTGATGCTCATCGCAAATGCTCTGTTTGTGACAAAGATTACCATGCATTATACTTTTGTCTAGCTTTCAAAAACCTATCTGCCGATGATCGCTTCTCTACTATCCAAAGACTTAAACTATGTCATAACTGCTTGGGTAATGATCATTTCACTCGGAATTGCAGATGTGTAACATCATGTAAGAAATGTAACAAGAGGCATCATACTTTACTGCATCATGAGTCTATAGCTAATAAATCTTCAAGCCAAGCTTCTTCTAAGGATGATGCTAATTCTGCAACTTCTAGCCAAACTCCAAGCCAAACTTCAGCTACAGCCAGAACTGGCTTGCCATCTTCAAACAAAGAAGTCACCACTGTTCTGATGACTTGTCAGCTAATGGTAGAAGCTAATGGTCACAAGCAGAAAGGGAGAGCTCTCATTGACACTGGTTCATCTGTTTCATTTATAACTTCCAGACTTGCAAATGCTTTGCAGGCAAAGAAGATTCCCAAGATAACCTCTATAGTTGGGATACAAGGTGCTCAAGTACCAAACAGTTCACATGTGGTGGATCTCATTCTTTCTCCACTTACTGGAACAGCAACTTCTGTAAAGATGACTGCAGTTGTGGTGGACAAGATTACATCAGATTTACCTATACAGAAACTTCCAAACATTAGGCAGTCTCCTGTTCTAAAGGGATTACATCTGGCAGATCCCAACTTTGATCTTCCTGGTAGAATTAACTTACTATTGGGCATGGACTGCTACAATGAAATTATTCTACCTGCAGTAGTGACTTCTGAAAACTCCTCTCTTAAAGCTTATCAATCCATATTCGGGTACATTGTGGCAGGACCTTGCCACTTATCAGCATCTCAGGAGGTGTCACATGTCTCTATTCATTCCAGTACTGTCGATGAACAATCACACCAGCTGATCAAGTCTTTCTGGGAGGTTGAAGAACTTCAGCCAACCATTTCCCATTTGTCATCTGATGACCATCAAGCCATTGTAGACTTTGACTCATCGTTCTTCAGGAGAAAGATGGTAGGCATTCTGTTCAGCTACCCAGGAAGTTGGATTCTCCAAGATTGGGAAACTCCAGAGATCAAGAGAAAAAACGATATCTGTTTACAGAGAGATCTTTGATGGCCAAGGGCAAGTGGGATGCTTTCAAAGCTGTTGTGGATGAATATTTTCACTTAAACCATGCAGAAAGAGTTCCTGTTTGTGACTTGAAGAAGCCTGATGGAGCAATATTTTATCTTCCAATGCATGGAGTTGTAAGAGAGAGCAGTATAACTACCAAAACTGAGAGTGGTGTTCGATGCATCGGCGAAAACTACCACTGGTATATCGCTGAATGATCTTCTTCTTTCAGGACCTTCTCTGTATCCCTCTCTAGTAAACATTATCCTTAAGTTCAGATTACATTTAATTGGAATGACGGCAGATATAAGCAAAATGTTCCGTGAAATAAGTCTTCATCTAGGAGACAGAGATCTTCATCGCTTTCTGTGGAGAGATGATTCTAAGCAGCTTGTTGATTTCAGAATGACACGTTTAACCTTTGGTGTTACATCATCTCCATTTTTAGCAACTAAAGTCCTCAGACAGATAGCATCAGATTATGAAAAAACTCATTTTCAAGCTTCTCAAACTATTGTGAACTGTTTTTACGTCGATGATTGCTTATCTGGAGCTGACTCCGTGGAAGTTGCCATTGCTCTCAGGGAATCTCTCAATGAAGTGTTAGCTCTCAGTGGCATGACTCTGAGAAAGTGGAGGTCGAATTCTTAAGAAGTATTGGACTCTATTCCAGAAACTTTGAAGGAGAAGGAACCTACTCAAACTTTGCCAGCAATTTCTGAACAACATAAGTCTCTTGGAATTCATTGGAACACTGCTGATGATTCTCTACATGTCGCCACTCCCCCTTTGCAAGACATTGAAGCTGCTACAAAGCGAACTATCGCTTCTGATGTTGCCAGAACCTTTGACGTGATGGGATGGTGTTCTCCAGCAGTGGTTAAAATGAAAATATTATTGCAGAGGATTTGGGAGTTAGGACTTGAGTGGGATGAGAAAGTTCCACCAAGGATCGAATCTTTGTGGAGAGCATGGAGAACAGAATTGTCTCTTCTCACAACTCAGCCAATTGAGCGCTGTTACTTCAGCTCTACTCAGCCACGTATCATTATTCAGTTACATGGATTCAGTGATGCATCTCAGAGTGCTTATGGTGCAGTTGTATACTTGAGGTGTGTATATGCTGACGCCTCTACCTCAGTAGCTCTTGTACTCTCCAAAACTAAAGTAGCACCTATCAAGAAAACCACTATTCCTCGTTTGGAGCTCTGTGGTGCACATCTGCTTGCCAAACTATTGTCTCAAGTGAGTCAGGCTTTGCAGATTGAAGCTCCGAACTTGTATGCCTGGACAGATTCCACTATAGTCTTATCCTGGCTAAATAATGCTAATCCCAGGAAACTTCAAATCTTTGTTTCAAACAGAGTAGTGGAGATTTTGGACAAAGTTCCAGCAACTAGTTGGCGCTATGTACCCACTGCTGACAACCCAGCTGATCTTGCTTCCAGAGGTCCAATGCCTAGTGAACTTCTAAACTCTGTCTGTTGGTGGAAGGGTCCATCTTGGCTTTCAGAGTCACCTGATGAATGGCCATCATCTTGTAGCCAATTCCGGAATAAAAATGAATCTGAAGTTCAAATCTATTGTGCTGCTGTAGACTCCTCTGATCATTACTGGCTAATTAACAAGTATTCCAATTATTCTAGATTGATTAGAGTTCTAGCTTGGATCAAGAGATTTGTGAACAATTGTCGACTCAAATCAGACAAAAAACTGACGAGTACAACCATTTTGCTGGAGGAATGTAAGGAAGCAGAAAACTTTCTATTCAGACGAGTCCAGGAAAGGTCATTTTCTACTGAACTTAACTGCCTTAGGAGGAAAAAGGAGTTTCCTCGACACAGCTCTTTAAACACCTGAACACCTTATCTCGATAATCTTCAATTACTCCAAGTTGGAGGTCGTCTAAACAAAGGAAAGCTTACTCACAGTCAAAGACACCCTTTAATACTTCCCTCTAAAGATAAACTGGTCCATTTGCTTGTTAGACATCACCATATCAGATCTTGTCATGCTGGTCCATCTATATTGTTGCCATTAATCTTAAGAGACTACCATATTCAATCAGCAAGAAGACTTGTGCGTTCAATCTTTCGCCAATGTGTGGTTTGTAAGAAACAGCAAGCCAAGACAAGTCAACAGTTGATGGGACAATTACCTAAGCAGCGATTGACTCCTGGAGCAGTTTTTCAAGCTGTGGGTACTGATTTTGCTGGTCCACTGCACCTCAAACTAGGACCTTCAAGACGGCCAACTCTCATCAAAGTCTACGTGTGCGTATTCATCTGTCTCAGTGTCAAAGCTCTTCACTTAGAGCTAGTCTCAGAATTATCCTCAGAAGCATTTTTAGCTTGTCTCAGACGGTTTGTAGCCAGAAGAGGAACACCGGTGGAAATATTTTCCGACAATGGAAGCAATTTTATCGGTGCCAACCGAGAGCTCAAGAACCTGTACAGCATTTTACAAGAGAAGACTACTCGTCAATCTGTTTCCCAATTCTGCATATCAAATGGAATCAAGTGGACATTCTCACCAGAAAGAGCACCACATTTTGGAGGTTTGTGGGAAAGTTCAGTCAAGTCCATGAAATCATTACTAAAGCGAGTAGTTGGAGAAAACAAGCTAACCTTTGAAGAAATGTCCACAGTCTTGTGTCAAGTGGAATCGTGTCTCAATAGTAGACCTCTTGTACCTCTGAACTCTCCCAATGACGATGGGATAGAAGCTCTTACACCAGGGCATTTCCTGATTGGAAAGCCACTGGAAGCATTGCCAGACCAAACTGATGTCCCAATCAAACAAACTTTCTCCAGAAAGTGGAACTTGTGTCAGTCACTATCCAGGGAATTCTGGTCCAGGTGGTCAAAGGAGTACCTGCTATCATTAAATCGACAAACAAGATGGTTTAGAGCATCTCGAAACTTTATGGTTGGAGATATAGTTCTTCTCAAAGATCAACAGCTGTTTACTCACACTTGGCCTCTTGGTCGAATCATTAAGACATATTCAGGTTCTGATGGAAAAGTTAGAGTAGTGGATGTTCAGACTAAATCTGGAGTATATCACAGGCCTATAGTCAAATTAGTTCTACTGTTGTCCGAAATAAATGATAATTAACTATCTTCCCTGGGGAGGAAATGTTGGAGCCAAACCAAGAACTTAACTAACCAACAGATTGACACTATATTCACTCATTATAATTCACCTCTACCAGCTAGCCCAGGGCAGCTGACTTAGCTGCTCTAGGGCAGCTGGTTGTATAGCTTAAGGGTTCATTACCCATGTCACTTAGCAATGTTTTTGTTATATACTACTCAACTCTAAAAATCTTTAATTCCTACTAACTGTGGTTAACTCATAACTATCCTATAGTATAGGATTGAAGTGGCCATTATTGCCTAGCTTAGTAACTAACAGTACGCTCTCTGACAAAACTATTTCATAGCTCAAAAAAGACAAAAAAAAAAGTGGTTCCAAAGGCAACAATGAAGATGACAAACTATCAGAAGTGGTAAAAGGAGCTGCATCCGTAGTTAGTGGAGCTGGAGCAGTAGTTAAAGGAGCTGGTGGTGTAGTTAGTGCAGTTGCCGGAGAAAATGAGACCGTTCGTCAAGTTGCTCAAGTGGCCAGTGGAGTAGGTGGCGTAATGGATGGGGCTGGACAAATGGCTTCAGGATTTGTGGCACTTAAACCAAAGAAAAATGGAGACCAAAGTGGCAGTTCAGCATCGGATAAGTTAGAGGCTGCGGGCACAGTAGTTAGTGGAGCTGGAGCAGTTGTAGTTAGCGCAGTTGTCGCTGGAGCTTTTGGAATTGATAATAGCACCTTTGAAACTGCTGGAGGTGTAGCTAGTGGAGCTGGAGGATTCTTTAGTGGCATAGCAAAGATGCTCAAGGGTGTCTTAGGCCTTAAAAGTAGCAAAGAGGGAAGTGGAGCAAAAGAGAAAGAGTCTCAAGTGCAAGCAAAAAGTGAATCGCCGGGTGCAATGGAGAATGATGAGGATTGATGCCATTGACAATAGAAGTGCAGCTGAAGAATCAGTCAGCAATACCAGCACAGCTAGTTCAACTGATGCCACAACTGCTGCAGCAAAAGGGAGAGATGATGATTTTAAAACACCACCAAAGAGTGAATCTGATACTGAGAGAGCAAAAGAAGATGAGGCCAAAATGAAAGAACACTCTGCAGGAGTTCGGTGGTAATCCTCCTGCTACTGCTGCTTCTGCTGAAGAACTAGACACTGCTAGCTTTGTAGCCACAAAATCCGCTCCAGGAGCTGAGGAATCAGCACATGTTGACCAACAGGAATCTATTCGTGAAGAATCGGATCATGCTGGCAAAGAAGAATCTGAAAATCAGATTATTGTATCAGAAGGCAAGGTGCAAGGTCAGACAAAACAGCCTCTGATCAGCGTGGAGATTCTGTGAAATCTAAAACAGATGTTCGTGAATCTACTGAAGAGTCATCTCAAGTGGAGGAAGTCCATCAGCATTCTGATGAAGACCTCAGAGAAGTGGAACAGCCAAGTGCATTGTAATATGCACTCACTTATAATGCTTCTCTTCTAACTTTTGAGGACATAGCTAGTCTTCCACATAAATTCTTAACGTTTAACTTCGATTCCCATATTATAATTAAGTGTGTTCTACTACTCATTTATTTTCTGTGCATTATTTTAAAGAGTGTTGATATGTAATTTTGTTTGATGATAAAAAAAATTGAAAAGTTTCAGAAATCAGATACACAGCATGTCTAAAAAAATTATGAAGGAGCGCACGGTTGTCTGTAGTCTGTGCGCGCAGTGGGATGTGGGTAAATTGTGGGGGTCTGACTAAAACACGGACCGGACCAGACCCACGTACCAGACCGGACCGGACTAAATTCGCGAAAAACTCGCTCACGGCAAGCGCGCATGCCTGGACTCCATGTAAAATTTGTCTATAATAGAGCTAGTACTTTCTTGTTTCTCTTTCAGTGTCAATGAGTTGAAGAGAAAGATTTATTACTTAGCAAAGATAAGACAAACATAGCTCAAACAGCATTCATTTATTGTTGTCAGCATCAACATAACATTTTTGTAAACATTGCCGTTATTTACTAGCATTCCATTGTTGTTTTGCATATTATCATATAATTATAATTGTTCTTGTTGTTACCATTGCCATAATAATATTAGTAACAATAACAACAAAATTGAAATAAATAATAAAAATGATAACAACAATAAAATAATAACGATAATAATAATAAAATTATGGGGCACCTTTGAGCTTCAGGATGTAGGCTTTATAGCTACTCGGACTGCCCTCAGTAATGCATAACTGCCACCAAGAGTCGATCTATACTATAGCTGATACTGCACCCTCAGCAGTAACTAAATCAAATACTCCTCCAATGCTCAGATGTATATAAAGGAGCAATTAATTAATAGCATGCATGAAATGTGTGAAGGTAACTACAACCAAAGACTTATTGAAGATATGATGAGATAGTTAAATATTATATGGCCGTCCATCCACAAATGTAACATTAAAAAAAACGAGGCACTGACTGTGCTCATTAGGTGAGAGCACACTAGCTAAGAGAATGTTTTAGAACAGTTAGGTAAGTTACAGGTGTGATTATGCAATGTGTGATATGATAATATCTCTTTATTCTTCATCCTCTTGTGGGCAGCCCCACAATTATAGTGACAATAATATTATTATTATCATGTACTGAACTCAGGTACTCCCATAGAGATTAATACAAATCAAACTACCCCAATATTTTACCATTACATCCCCTTTGGCATTCTAAAAGTGTTATATTGCATCCCCTTGGGGTTAATTCCAATTTTTTTCTGTTTTCATAATAAAATTTTCATGGTAAATAAAATACATCATTTCGACATATCCATAATGTGTTATTCTTTTAGTGAATTATCATATTATTATTGTGTGTCTTCAGATGCTGTGGGCATTGTGAAGCTTTGTATCTGTGTTGCTGTAGGGAAGCCAATATTGATTGTACAACCAATGAGTGTTGGTCCAGCAAGCAGGGACTGAGTCGTCAAGTCTTGATTTGCAGTACCACTTGATGAAATACTAGAAATTGAAGGCTCAGGCTACCTGTATGAGCTCAAGACATACAGAGCTGGAGAAAGATCCATTTTAGTGGTCAGGCCAAGAACAGGTGTGGTCATAGGTGTGGCCAGTACACAGAGATATGTAATGAAATGTGCCACTTTTAACAGGACATGTGTTTTAATCAAATGGCAAAGAATTACACTGCAAGTAACAATATAACACATAATCTTTCTTATGTGATCATTGTTTGCAATGAAAGTGTTCATAAACATGACTCCAAAGTCTGTTTTTTTTCTCCATGAATATGTAATGTCATCCCCAAAAAGTGGTCAGGCCATACCCTAACCAGCCTGAGAATGTACTCCGGCCCCTTTTGTTGTTCTAGTGAGGCCTTTTTATATTGTTAAGACTTGGCAGATTTTTATGTCCAGTTAATTGAATAATTTGAGTTTCTGGTATTATTATGTTTTGTGAGACAAGTTACATCGTTTTTCTTGCTGAATGGTTTGTTTTCTTCCCAGACAATCCTACAGTTGCAGCCATCCTCTTCATTATTGTGTTAATCATGTCATTACCCATCATTTTGCTTATTGTACCAGATGTTGTCATTTAAGTGATTATAGTTTACAGCTGAATAAAAAGCTGAAATAATTGACAGCTGAAATAATTGACATAAACATCCCTTATAGTGTTTCACTCGCCAATTATCTTTTGCAGTGATCAAAATAATAACATATTAGTCTACGCTGTTGACTGTTTTTATTTTATTTCTGTTTTTGTTCTATTTGTATTTTAGCCTATACAGTTGTAGCATAGCTCCATACCGTACCCACAATTCTAATACAAATCATTTCCAAGTCCCTTAGATGATTTATCTGCAAGGCATAACAGAATGAGGATGTGGCATAATTACTATGTTAATGATTCAGTCATTCTCGGCTGAAATAATTATAATAATAGCAAATTTTCTCGTTCTTACGACCAATAATATTGTTAATTAAAACTTAACCCGATATTTCAACTTCTTGCCGAATATAGTAGGATATAGTAAACAGTAAGCGTACCCTCCAGAAATCTTGCTGTTTACATTGTGTTAGTATATCACCACAGAGAGTTTGACCACAGTTGACCCCTGAAGAAGTAGAAGATGCCGAGGAATACATCAGAAACCTTGTCAAACAAATGGCACCAGACACCTGTGGAAACACTTCCACATCACCAGCCAACACCTCAGCCAAGAGCAAGCCATAAATTGCCCCCAGTTATTAAGTGCCCTCTGTGCACAGACAAGCACAACTTAGTTCGGTGTCAACCCTTCGCCCATTATGACGTAGACAAAAGAAACAAGTTTGTTTGGGAAATGTGATTGTGTACTAACTGTCTAGGAGAAGGACATGGCTACGCACACTGTCCCTCCAAGTACACCTGCCAAACATGCCACAATAAACACCACACGATGCTGCATCGAGAAAAGTCCACCAGAGAAGCCACGAGTGCAGTCCTTTGTGTCAAAGTTCAACCACATGATGTGGATTCAGACAAAGCTGACAGTGACGTGACATTCGTGGAGACAGCTATGGTGGTAGCCATGTCAGGCAGCGTCACACCAGAGCCAGAGTATTGAGATCAGACGTTAAATCACTCTGACAAATGTGTTGCCTTGTCACCTTTGAGAAATAATGTCACTGTTCCTAGAACTTGAACTGAAATAAGTGCGCAATGCAAGTACATGGAGCTTTAATTTACATGCATTTGCGTCCTTGCATCTTGCTGGATCATATAGCAGTATGAAATGCAAGACAGGAGGGTGAAGCCCAAGTTGCGAGGGTTTGTGAATTGCAGTACAAACCAATTCTTATTGGTTTATAACTATTTTATAGCCCAAGGACATAGACACCAAGGCAGGTTTCTGTTCTTAGTTTTGATGTTTGTTTTTTTCTGATGGAAGTGAGCCGGAAAAGCAGGACTTCTGATGATTATACTATTATGACACATAGAGTAAAAAGAGAAAATATATTTTTCCTTTAATTTAATGTGTCCTGTGTAATTTACAATATAGTTTGAATTTGTTAATAAAAGAATGTGGTTATGGGCATAATAGATCATATCACTCCATTATTGGTAAAGAGAAATAAACCCTCCTTTCAAAATTCCTTAGACGTAATATATTTCCCCATTATTTTTAGTGACCTTTCTGTAATGAATCTGTTGTGCACAGAGCTAGCTGGAAAAAGAGATTACTCTGAGCAACATAATTCATTAACATCTAACTTGTTGTTTGTTGATCTTTGTATCTGTGTGGGTGAATACTTTAGTGGGACCAAGAGGGAGTTCAAATTTGTGAAATGTTTAGTTTGAAAAAAGTCATTACATATACATATTTATGCATTTCTCACATTGTAATTTGTGTACTTACCTGTCTTTTTTTCCTTTTTTGTCTGACCATGAGAGCATAGCCATGTCTACTGAATGACCTTGAATAGCTTATAGGTTTTCACCCTAGATGACTGCGACCCACCTTACTCAGCTTTCATTAATGCTCTAATAGATTGATAAACTGTAGCCTTTCCTATAATTATAATGGTATGACTACTCTGTATTCCTGCACTAGTTATTTGTGAGTGTGAGAGATTTTTTTAAATTTTCATTTAAAAGAAGTTATTGCGAGGTCTTTTCAGTTACATTCTTTTAAGAAGATGGACAAGTGACAGATGCACGCACAAACAATCAAGTGTGTTTAATAGGATTGGCATGCCCAAATTGCTTGGATTAGTGAAGTTTAGATTAACAAACTTTTAAAAAGACTATCTGTTTTATTTCAATTTTTTTTTAATTGTTCTATTCAGAAAAAATTATTTATGAACACACGGCTTTGGCAACTTCCCTATTTACATTTAGCAGTATGTTTTTGTTTTTGTTTTTTGCCAGGTTTACTATCTGACTCGTTTTAATGATCTGATTCTTTTAAAAAGGGTTTGACACACTTCGAAATGGTTTGAATAGTTTGACCAGCCTGTTCTAAAATAGTCTGGCCAGTGGTCTGGCCTGTTTTTTAAAATGGTCTGGCCTGTTTTAAAACAGTCTGAGGTTTGGAAATGATCTGGCCCGTTTTAAAATGGCTGGACCATTTTAAAACAGTCAAAGTTTGTAATTGGTCTGTAACATGTTAATGAATTTTCTAGCTAATTAAATAGTATACGGCAGTTTCCCCTTGTAAATTATATGACTGTATATGCATCTGAAGTGACTTCTTCTTAATTATAGAATGTACAACAGTTTCCCCTCATAATTTGTGACGATATATGCATCTGAAGTGACTTCTTATTAATTAAAAAGTGTACGACAGTTTCTCCTCGTATAATGTGTGATAGTGGATGCATCTGAAGTGACTACTTATTAATTAAAGAGTGTACGACTGTTTCCCCTCGTATAATTTGTGATGGTGGACGCATCTAAAGTGACTCCTTATTAATTAAAGAGTGTACGACAGTTTCCCCTCGTATAATTTGTGATGGTGGACGCATCTGAAGTGACTCCTTATTAATTAAAGAGTGTACGACAGTTTCCCCTCTTATAATTTGTGATGGTGGACCCATCTGAATTGACTCCTTATCAATTAAAGGGAGTAAAACAGTTTCTCCTCATAAAATTTGTGATGGTGGATCGCATCAGAAGTGGCCCAAAATCATATGACTCAAAACTGAGCAGTTGCTTCACAATGGCACCATTTTTAGCAACTTTTCTTCCTTAAAATTACGTCTTGGGAGGGGATGAGGGGAGGGGAAAGGCGGAGAGGGGGGGGGGGG
>WLWD01004681.1_pt1 | contig 12039 bp, 10 predicted proteins | sample 6712731 | NCBI WGS metagenome assembly WLWD01 (sample SAMN12718690, study PRJNA576275) | sponge metagenome | isolation source: marine sponge | host: Mycale hentscheli | place: New Zealand: South Island, Marlborough, Capsize Point | collected 2014-11-01
TTTCCCTGTCTTGATTGTATCTGATTTTTAGGCAATTACAAAACAATGACCTCAGAGACATCCAAGGACGTGCCTTCAAGAGACTGCCTAACCTGGAGACACTGTGAGTTCACATGATGACCTTATTACAGTAGACCCTCAGTTATCCGAACTCTCGCTAATCCGAACACCATTTTTTGGAATTATAATGGTATTCATTGGAATTTTGCTGTGCATTAAATAGATAAGAGATTAAGACCCCATTCAAAATGACTTATTTCGAATATCCGAACATTTCAAATATCCGAACAACCCTCGGTCCAGAGGTGTTCAGATAATTGAGGGTCTACTGTACTACCATCACATAATATACTCTACCCTTTACCAGTTTGGTAGTCTCTATGCACAACTTTGCTGATGTGCTATTTTAAGAATTCATGTCTAGAAACTTGACTGGGGTACTATCACAGGGTGCTGTCACAGGGTACTGTCACATGGTGCTGTCACATGGTGCTATCACAGGGTGCTGTCACAGGGTGCTGTCACAGGGTGCTGTCACATGGTGCTGTCACAGGGTACTGTCACATGGTGCTGTCACAGGGTACTGTCACATGGTGCTGTCACAGGGTACTGTCACATGGTGCTGTCACAGGGTGCTGTCACATGGTGCTGTCACAGGGTGCTGTCAGAGTCAGTGGGCCAGGTCGTTGGCAGTGTCTGGTTCCATTGCTGAAATGTGTTTCTGGTGGAGCCATTCTTAATCTATACCTTAAAAGTGCCCACTCGTGCGTTGCATCAGCTCACTTCTTTGACCACCCCTTACCACATCCACTAGCTCCAATACTTTATATTACATACTTTGCCACTCTCCTATTTTACTGTCTTCAATTATTTCATCAGTTTGTTTGTTTGTTTGTTTTGTTTGTTTCATATTAATTTGTTTGTTAGTATCCTCAGCAACAACAACCGGCTGGGTGCCCGGAGTGAGATTCAGTCAGATGTCTTCTACAACCTGCGCAGACTCAAGCAGCTGTGAGTGGTTTGGCAGTCGGTAAAGGGAGTGCTTTAAAATATTTATTCTTTTTAAGCTTGATGTACCTGTGTGTGTATGTGTGTGCCAATGTGTTCGTATTTGGTGTGTGTATGTGTGTGTTGTCATAGTGACATGATGAACCTTGGTCTGAGGAGTCTTCCGTCTGGTCTCTTTTCTTCGCTTACTCAGTTGGTGCAATTGTAAGTACATACATAAGATAACCACACCCCCTTTGCCCGTAAATAGTGGCTTTTATTGATCCCACACTGGGTAAGGTGTGGCTGATGTAGGTAGTGGCCTAGTCAGTCACATGATAGCTGTAGTTGCACTTTGTCTGTGATGAACACAAGAAGAATCTGCAAGTCATTTGTTGCTAAGCAGCTGGGTTTGTTGATTTATTTATTGATTTTAGTTGTCAATTTATTTATTTATTTATTGGTTTATTTATTTATTTATTGGTTTATTTGTTTATTTGTTTATTTATTTTAGGGACCTGAGTCACAATGACCTCACACAAGTAACTACGAGCGACTTTGTGGAGCTTCACCGGCTGAAGCAAATGTATGTACATGTGTGTGTATGTGTGTGTGTGTATGCGTGTGTGTGTATGTGTGTGTGTATGTGTATGCGTGTGTATATGCATGTGTGTGTGTATGCGTATGTGTGTGTGTGTATGTGTGTGTGTATGTTCTTGCAGCACTCTGTCCCATAACTTCATCTCTGAGTTGCAAGTGTCTTCATTCTCGAATTTGCCATCATTAGTGAAGCTGTGAGTTCTATCTATTGCTCTCTCTCTCTATTAACCGATTATCGCCTAAAATTAAATTCACGATTACGTGCGCGTACTCCGAAATTGTTTACAAGAAATCGTGACCGTCACCTCGAGGCTTGAACGCCTGAGCTTTATCTTGTCTAGAGGCAATACGCTTCGAAGTAACCGACGGCGATGTATTAACAGATTGAAGCTAAAGCCCTCCTCTACCCGCGGGCTAAGTTTTGTTTAGTTTCTAGGCGTTTCAAGTGTATGAAGTGCGCACTCATTGGAAACTACAAGCTTCAAGGTAAGTATACAATTGTTAGCATCAGTATTGTAAAAGTTTAGGCTAAGACCTCATGTTTCATAGCTATATATTGTTGTTTTAAATGTTCACTAGCCACTTGCTTTGAAATAATTCAGCAACTATTGATTTTGGCTGTTTATTTTTTTTGTGGGAGCCATATACTAGGATAATATAATATATAACATAACAAGCAATTATATAGACTACTGTGTTTGCAATTCTAGGATTTTTTTCTGATAATACTATGAAGCAGTCCGATTGAACTCCATGGTGACAAACCACACCCCATAATCACCACTGTACCGTACCATGATGTGTCTGTTGTTACTGTTCTTGACATAGATTGCACATCCTTCTCTTCATACCTCAGAAACTTTCTCCTAAGAAATCCATTTTATGGGCACCTTCAAGTAGGGGAGAACTGGGAGGAAGAAAGTCTGTATCCTCATGCAATAATAACTTGACCTTTTTGTGGTTAGTGTTGTTGAAAATCTATATAACCCTCTGTGTATGAACAAACGAAGCTAAAATAGCTTGCCTTTTTCAACCTTTATTTCTTCCAGGTCATCAAATTCTTTATTGCTGCCCTCCATGAAGACTTCTTGGCCACGGACCTCTACACCTGAGAAGTCTTCTGCCTTATTCTATCTCTATTTCTTTGAGATCATGAAATTCTTCATCACTGCCCTCTATGAAGACTTCTTGGCAGTCTTTAAATTTTATTGACAACTTTATATCATATTAATTGATATATATTTTTGTCTATTAGTTATATGCATTTTTTTGTGGTTGTAACTTTGATTTTCTTCATACACAAACAGTGCTAAATTTTCAATCTACAAATAATAAAAATGTTTCTATGGTAAGGGTCATTAAGACCTTGCCTCCCTTACACTTACCTCACAGGAGAATCGCTACAGCGTTGTGGGAGCTCTTGTAACACTTGCGATTGCTGCTGGTAGCTAATTGAAGCGGGTACTATGGCGGTTACGCAAAAATGCGTAACCCGCGCTGTGAAGTACCCTCGTGCTTTACGCGGAAACGCGTAATTTGGCAATAATCGGTTAACTAAACCGAGTGAATCAGATACTGTAGAGGATGTTCACTAAAACTGACCACTTTTTACATTATATGTGGAAAAGGGTCTTCAACGGCGCTTAGCATTTGTTCTTTAGCTTGGAGCGTCTCCGCGAGCTATATAAACGCTCAGAAAGCCACACGGTTAGGTCCCGTCACTAAAATTATACTGAAGCAAAAATCGCGTTTAAAGTTTTACAAGTGATTTCCATTCACGGATTGTTACACTATTATGAAAGAATTATGTAGTTTTAATAAGATTTTTTGTTGTTGTTGTTTGTGTTTTACAGGGATTTGTCAGATAATAATATTAACGCCATCATGAACGGGTCATTCACTGACTTACCTCGTCTCAGGATCCTGTAAGAACTACAATCTACTTCACAAGCTGTAGTGAGGGAGTAGTACAATATCCTATAGTGTGTGGCAAACTTGAAATAATAACTCATTTGCTAATACAAGTAGTTCAGCTCGTGCTATAAAACTAAGTAAATATGTCAATTACGTCTTGAGAACGTTAAATAATTTCTTACAATCATCTTTCATGTTTGAATATTTTGTCGTTCGAAATATTTAACCAGTTTGACCGTCATTCATTGTGTTAGTTAAATGTCTAGTATATGACTATATATATGTATGTTTGTGTGTGCTTGTTTATTTTGTGTACTTGGAATATAGAAATTTGACCAGCAACCCTCTGGAGTGTGGTTGTCGGGTGATGTTTCTCCATGGATACACGGTGCAGCGGAATTTAGCTAGTCCGGTATGTCAGAGCCCAGTGAACCTCAGGGGCATGTCTCTTCTCTCTCTCAATATTTCTCAAATTTGTGGTAAGTTATAAATTAATGTTTCACTCGTCAATAGCTATTTATTTATTTATTAATGTTTTTTGGTTTTGGTTATTGTTTTTTCGTGAATTTGCTATGCAAGTTATTAATTTAATTCGTGGAGAATATGTGATCTCTGTTCTCTCATTCTGATTCCATCAGGTGATTGAGAATCTCCGTTCTCTCAATTCAATTAGTAAATGACCTAATTCCAATTTTTTTAAATTGTAAAGTGTCTGACCCAGTTAAGTACTTTCCAATTGAGCTTTCTGATTGAGTTAAGTACTTTCCGATCTAGCTAAGTACTTTCTGATTGAGTTAAGTACTATGTGATCAAGTTAAATACTTTGTGATTGAGTTAAGAACTTTCCGATCGTGATTGAGTTAAGTACTTTGTGATTGAGTTAAGAACTTTCCGATCGAGTTATGTACTTTTTGATTGAGTTAAGTACTTTCCGATCGATTAAGTACTTTGTGATTGAGTTAAGTACTTTGTGATTGAGTTAAATACTTTGTGATCTAGTGAAATTCATTCTGTTGGTCAGTGGTTACTCCTTGTGTTTCACTATCCCCATGGTTACTGCAGTCAGCCCAGAGGTCCAGCTAGTGCCAGAAGGTCCTGTGATTGCCTTGCAGAGTGGTTCTACGCTGGATCTACAATGTAATGCCTCCGGTCACCCTCAGCCTGAAGTTGCATGGTCATTCAACAGGACGAGCATCATGGGCGACAATGAACGCATTCTTGTCAGAGGAAGCTTTCTGTCTGTCCTCAACGTCAGCACAACAGACTCTGGCATTTACCATTGCTCTGCTACCTCTGAAGCTGGTACAGTATCATCATCTAGACGAGTACTGGTCCTGGATGAGGCTCTGCCCACTAATGTAACAGTGATACTGCGTGAGGATGCAGTGCTCACATGCGGTAATGACTCTCTGCCCCTAGGAACGCCAGTCGTGTGGTTTAAAGACTCCAGGCTGGAGGCTGTTTCTGATCGGTTTGCAGTAACAGAGATGGGCAGCTTGCTGGTGAGGGAGGTGGGGTTTCCTGATGCCGGTCGCTACAGGTGTGATGTAGGTGGACAGATAGAGTTCGTAACTAATGTGGATATTGTGGGTACGTAAAGAGTATGTGAGGGTAATGGCTAGCTTTATTTAGTGTTCATTTGTATACATTTATATTGACAAAGACACATATAACAGTCAGTGGGAGTGAGGAAACAGAGCTAGTAGTGAGGAGACAGATAACAGTGAGGAGAGAGAGATGACAGTGAAGAGAGAGAGATGACAGCAAGGAGAGAGAGAGATTACAGTGAGGAGAGAGAGAGGAGAGAGAGATAACAGTGAGGAGAGAGAGATAACAGTGAGGGGAGAGAGATAACAGTGAGGAGAGAGAGATAACAGTGAGGAGAGAGAGATGACAGCAAGGAGAGAGAGAGATGACAGTGAGGAGAGAGAGATGACAGCAAGGAGAGAGAGAGATAACAGTGAGGAGAGAGAGATAACAGTGAGGGGACGAGAGATAGAGAAAGATAAACATGAGGAGAGAGAGGATAACAGTTGAGGGGAGAGAGATAACAGTGAGGAGAGAGAGATAACAGTGAGGAGAGAGAGATAAACAGTGAGGGAGAGAGGGATAGAGATAACAGTGAGGGGACGAGAGATAACAGGAGGAGGAGAGAGATAACGTGAGGAGAGAGAGATAACAGTGAGGGGGAAGAGAGAGATAACAGTGAGGAGGAGAGAGTAAAAGTGAGGAGGAGAGAGGATAAACAGTGAGGAGAGAGAGATAACAGGGATGGAGAGAGAGATAAACAGTGAGGAGAGAGAGATAACAGTGAGGAGAGAGAGATAACAGTGAGGGGAGAGAGATAACAGTGAGGAGAGAGAGATAACAGTGAGGAGAGAGAGATGACAGCAAGGAGAGAGAGAGATGACAGTGAGGAGAGAGAGATGACAGCAAGGAGAGAGAGAGATAACAGTGAGGAGAGAGAGATAACAGTGAGGGGAGAGAGATAACAGTGAGGAGAGAGAGATAACAGTGAGGAGAGAGAGAGGAGAGAGAAATAACAGTGAGGAGAGAGAGAGGAGAAAGATGACAGTGAGGAGAAAGAGATAACAGTGAGGAGAGAGAGATAACAGTGAGGAGAGAGAGATAACAGTGAGGAGCAGGTTGACAGAGATAACATGACAGTGTTTGTTGTGTGTGATTTGGTCTAGTTAATTTCTATGCTAATATTTATTTATGTTATAAATTTCTTAGCGGTTCCTGAGATACTGTCTATCAACGAGCAGTGCAGGACTCCGGGGGTGATTGTGATTCGCACGAGTATGTCACAGTTCACCTTCCGGTGTGTCGTTCTTGGTGTGCCTCCTCCTGACGTGCAGTGGTTTGTGAATGGCAGAGTGGTTGCTAGCACCAGAACTGATCTCGGCACAATGGTGGAAGCTAGTTTTGTAGTTACTGACATTTCGTTGTTTGGAGTGCAGGGAAATTACACTTGCAGTGCTAGCAACACACTGGGTGCGGTCTCTAGGACTATCCAAGTCGTGCTAGAGCAAGGTGAGTAGGCATAAGGTAGGTGGGGCTTAGTGATTACACCAGATGTATTTGAGTTGCTTTTTATTAATGTTGTTTTTATTATTATTATTATTATTATTATTGCTGATTTAAGATTAAGTATTACTTGCTGAATATAATTTTTTATCGCATCACTGTGCCTGAAATTGTATTAAAGAGCATCTTAACCCTTTCCTTCTGGGAGCCGCTTTAAAGCGTTCCAAGACCGGGTCAGCTTCTTCGATCTTTTAGAGACACTTAATAGTGTAGTGGCTAACAATATGTTTTGTGCACTACTGGACCAAAGCATCATACTTGGCAGAATACTACTTTAGACCATACTGAAACATTTTGGAAGGGGTGCCACAATTTATGTGTGCTGGAGACCTTTATAAGAACCCTTTAAAAATGTGCCTTATGCGCAAACATTTATATTTTCGCGGTACATAGAAACTGTATAGCGAAAATAAAAAACGCAAAAATTATTGAAATAGATGAATTACAGAAATGAAACTGTTAAGAATTAACTGTCACATGCTCCACCACAGAAGCAAAGAGCTGTGCATGAAAGCCCGGCATCTCTGCACTTGCATTTCTTTGAGCACAATGGTAATGCTTTGCAGCCACACTTGAGCAGCTCTTGACAGGCCGTTGCTGCCTCAGGAAGCAGTGTCCACACTGGTCTCCAACTCTGTTCATGATGTGTCCAGCCAAAGCCTTCTGGATCTGGGATGCTTTGCAGAGTTCTGAGGCAAGTGGTCCAGATGCTAGCTTGATATAAAGCTCGATTTGTATGCTGTATCAGTGCAGCCTATAGCCATACAAGACTTACGATAATTTTAAAAATCACACTAAATAAGGTTATGTATCTACTGCTCACCTGAGTTGGTGGGATAGCATCCATTAGCTTAGCTCTCTTCGAAAAAAGGTCCTTCCTTAAATCATTAACGTTCATAATTGAAGTAGTTTTGTCATAGAGGACACATGTATACCGTTCAAGTGTTTGAAATACAGTTGATCCCAAGTCTAACAGCTGAAAGGGATTTTCAGCTGCATACTGGAAGGCTTTCGTAGCACTGGAGTATGCCCTCCAAGCTACCCATGATGACTTCTTTGCTTTACCATGAAACTGGGAAGTTGTATCACAACCTGTGAATGAATGGTAGAAAGGCAGGCCAATACACCTTTCTTCACCAAGTCTTTGGCAAATAGCGTTCATGTGGTAATACCTGAAGTATTTTCCCATGCCAAATGCCACCCATATATCCAAATCTGAGAATACTTTCTGGAGTTCAAAAAAAATCCCAGCCAGTACTATGATCACATCTGTATCAACTGTTCGTACCAATACTTTTCTAGCACCTTTCTCAAGGGCATCTTGAAGATGAACACAAATTCTCGTGTCGGCTTCTTCATGATCACATGGAGGCAGTTGCTGATATGGAACTCTGCAGACAACAGTTTGACCTAAAATGATGAAAAACATCATTAAAAGAGCACCATAATTGATAGCATGATTGAAAATAAACCTGAAGTATTGTAAACTTGTTTCCCTGAAAGGTTATCACAAGTGGCAACTTTCTTGGCAAGAAAAGTGAAGAGTTCTTCCTTGTTCTTTGAATCACGAAGAAAATCATGGAAATTCGATGGCAGCTTTGCTTGTCCAGTCACTTTCTTCCTGATACCTTTCCCCCTTTTTTCCCGAGTGGACTCTTTAAGGCTATTCTGCCTATACACATCCCAAATAATGTCGACCCTGTTGCTATTGTGAAAGGCATGCTCTGTCCATGGCAAGAAAACTGCATCACTGTATTCCTCAAAAGTTTTTACCTGCTTGGTTGGAAGAGAATGGACAATGGCAGGACCATCCACTAATTTAACATCATAATGTGTTGGAGGTTCAATGTTGCTCACTTCATCAATAATAGAAAGCAAGTCTGACTTCTTACTTGGCAAGCGAAGCTTGCCTTGTTCGGAAAGTGAGGGTGGCCAGGACTGATTTTCATGGGCAAAAAAGTCCTCTAGGTTACCTTCACGGAATCTGCTCGCAATGTAAAGGTGACTGAAGAGATTGCATTCACTCTTGAGACTAGCCACTTGGTGCTTCATTTTTGAAGGTTTCTTTGGCAAAGGCCGCTTGAACAATGATAGACAATTCTTTTTTATGGGATTATGAATTGATACAGTTCGGTTTTTGATAACATCCTTCACATATTGCTCATACTGAGTAGAACCTAACTCCTCAATAGTTTTCATTGTAGAAACCACTGCATCACTTACACAGTTGCGTGTATCAAGAACAAGAAGTTCCGGAAAGTCATCCAAAAATGGGTTACCCATGCTGGATATGACCTCAGACAAACTCTTTACCTGTTTCATGAATAGCTGCTGGTTGGAGTAACTTTGTTCATGCTGTTGATCACTGCGTTCTTTTGATTCCAACAATTGATGTTCAAACTCGGTTAGTATTCTTGCCTGCTCGGGACCAGCCACCATCCATCTATGAAATGCAGAAGGATTCTCAGTTAGTCCTACTGCCCCACCAGAGCCCTTCACAATTTTGTTATTTTGCTCGTGGGCTTGATCGATAGGCATACTGGAATATTTCTTCTGTGACTTTGACACAACCCAGCAACTTCGCAATTGGTCTTTGACTGGGACAGGAAGAGCTTTCATATCTCTGAGATGTATGGGAATCCACCTTGCATAGTTGGTATGGTCTAAGGCAAAGAACCATGGGGCTAGTGCTTCCAAAGACTCGATAAACAGATCAAAAATTTTCTGTCGATGAGCACGCACAAAGTTAAACACAAGAATTTCTAACTGAAGGATAATACTCCAGAAATGAAATGTAGGGCTTCTGCTGATCATGGTCTTTTTCCAATCTTCAAAAGACAAACTTTCTTGAGATGTCACACACTTCCATGCCTCATGTTGCAACTCTACCAGTGTCAGAGCTGTGACCTGGTGAGCATGTCGTGTTCTTGTTAGATGAGAAGCCTTCAAAAAAGAGTCTGCAGTTCCAGAGGAGGCCACATCAGCTTCAAACAAGGCTGTTGTCCACCCTGAACCCTCAAGCAAATCCCCAACGGTCATGTCGTAAATTTGCAGGACATACCAAATTTTCTTCCTCAAAACGTTTGCAGACAGCTGTGGCAATTGAGCTTTCTATTTCCAACACCCGATCATAGCTAACACTAACACCCATCCTATACAAGTTGTTCACTATCTTCTTGCTCCTGGTCTGTGTATGGACATTTAGGCCAACAAAGAGAGGGATGGGTGGTTCACGGACCTTGCTGTGCCTACTGTTGACAACAGAAGAGCTTTTAGACTTAGTGTTGAAATAAATAAGCTGAGCTAGAGTAAGAGAAGCCTGGGACTCAACAGTTTTTGCATTCGACCCATTGAGTAACAAAGATAGGAAAAATTTCAGAGTTGGAGGTGTAGAATTACTTTGACAGTTGGGTGGAAAACTTCCAGTAAACTCAAAGGACTTCCATTCAAAAATTTCATTTCTAAGAATCTTCACTAACTTCAACATAGCACGTGTCTCTGATTCAAAGTCACGTGAATCAACTGCTTCTTTAAGCATTTTTTTCATGCCTTGATTGAACACCAGTACTACACTCTTACCGTCAGATAGCTGCTCCTGGCAATCTCCCCAAAAATGGTCTAGCAACTGCAATTTAAATCTAGTTTTATGAATAAACTTTTTAATCCCCAGCTCTTCCAGCTGGCTCACATAAATGCTATTAAGTTCGGATAACTTGAATATAAAGTTTCCACTTTCTATGCTCTCTTTGATATACAATGTTAAACCAGCAAACACTTGAGCCTGAACTACTTCTTCTTCCTGACTGTTGCTAGAACTGTTTTTGGCTCGTAGTGAACTTCGATATTTATTTTTAAATGCTGACAGGCAGTTGAAGTGATACTTGGCTTCAATTGCCACCAAATCCCCACTACAAATTCTAGCTAGCAATAAGGAGTCTTGTAACTCAGTAGCCATTCTCCTGATGTCTTGATCTAATTTCATTGTTGTACAGTTATGAAGGGTACCACTCACCTCAGAGCAAAACATGCAACAAGAGTTGTCAGATGTCCGCTGTCGCTTTGATTTCCTCTGTTGCTGTACACTGCCTGGTTCTAGACTTTGCTTTCTTTTCTGAAGTCGAAGTAGCTTTGAAGGAGCAAATTTTAAGTGGCACGTCTTGTGCCATTTTGCCTCATTCCTCAAGAACGTTTCAGCATTATATTCATCATTGAATTTTATACTGACAGGTAGTGACTCAAGATGTCGAAACTCAGCCACAGTTTCAAGAAACCTGCCATAAACTTCCAAACCATTATCCTGGTTACTGTTAGCAGGACATTTTAGATCTCCTCCATCCCCACAGATCACACAAAAATCCAATCCATCATGCAATGCTTGTACTGTCTTAAAAGAGCACACCAAGCATGTATAACACCAGAGGTGTAAGTAATTTTTGCACAAGATCACATGCACACAGCTTATTGATGTTCTGGGACTGTTTGGCTATATCCAGGTAATTTAATTGTGCGATTTTTATTTTCTCTATACAATTTGAATGACGCGCGAAAATATAAAATTTCGCGCACATCGCAGATTTATAGCTCTATACCACCTTATCTAAAAACCTTCTTAATTTTTCTCTGAAGCATACTAAACAAGGGCACCCCTTCTAGAATGCTTCATTATGCCTTTCTAACTGTATATATAAAATCTGATGCTTTGGTCCGGAAATGCACAATTTCAAGATAATGTAGACATAAGCAACTACACTATAACGATTAGTTAGAAGCTTAAATTTTGAAATACATGTGCCCAGAGCATTACTAAAGCTAGGGAAAATGTTTACAGACCAGGTAGCTGTTCAAGCCTCACATTACTTTACAACTTTACCCACTTCTCACCTATTCACTACATTTCGGTCACAAATTTTTACTGCGGTCTCTATGAAAAATTATATAAAAAGTTTCATCGGTCACAGAAGCTTTTTAGATGGCTTAGCTTCCTCCAGAAGCATTGTAGAAGCAGTAAAAAATGTCTTTGAGTCCATGAGAAACTCGTAGAGTATCAGACTAACTGTTTGTTTACGGCCGAACACTCTGCGGTTGAACAAACTGTCTTCTCCGATTTTTATAAATAAATTAGCCATTGCTATATTTAGGCCTGTTATTTCATAATACGTCATTGGAAGCATGTGACCTCATAGGATTAAAGTGTGAGCGCTGTGGGACCTCGGCAACTTCGGGGGGAAATTTATTTTTTTTGCACCACCATATTCATAATGGCTTTAATGAGTTACAACGCTGAGGACATTTTACAGTTGCTTGAGGAGGACGGTTCTGAGTTTCCTGATTCAGTTTCAAGTGGAAAGGAAGGAGATGAGGTCTACCGTCAAAAAAATGTATATATTCTTCTAGGAAATTCTTGTTGATCTTTTCCAAGTTGACGTTTGACGCAGTGATGCTCTTTTT
>WLWD01001667.1_pt1 | contig 12029 bp, 8 predicted proteins | sample 6712731 | NCBI WGS metagenome assembly WLWD01 (sample SAMN12718690, study PRJNA576275) | sponge metagenome | isolation source: marine sponge | host: Mycale hentscheli | place: New Zealand: South Island, Marlborough, Capsize Point | collected 2014-11-01
ATTTGTTTGCGGACATTATGTTTGCGAATGAGAGCAGTCAGGAGGTCTACTCAATAGCTGTTGATTTGATGACTCAGCCAGTTAATACCAACTACTCTCCAAGACAACGCTACATACATGAGTCCAATATGTTTGCATTGCACTTGAGTTATAAAATTACATGTGCAATGTCCTTCACTGGAGACAACTGTGACACACCAGGTGAGGGTTTTCATACAGTCATTAAAGATACAGTATCATGGAGGGCGGGGGTGGGAGGGGGGGTGGTGGTTGCGCATGTAATTTACTATTTTATGTATTTATGTTAAAAAATCGAACGAACTTTTTTTTGTATAGCCATAAATCTATACTACCATAAAAGATGCTATTTTAAACTGAATTAAAAAAATATATAACTGACTATATCTCACTATAATTTTTTTACATAACACAAAGTTCTCATAATTTTTGACAGAAGCAAAATAGGCTGTTGTACATTTATTTTAGTTACTTGGTAATATTATTTTAAGCTCATCAGAGATCAATTGTAATTGTCGATACCAAATGCATTTCTTCATTCTAAAAAAATCACTTTCAATTTATGATTTTTAGTGATGAAGCCATTTTGTGAGCAGACGTCGCCTACTTTAACGGAAGAAGTGACATTATTTATGTCAAAGAATGAATTAGTGTCTACTTCATTTGCTGAAGTACCACTTTCACCTTCACAGGAGGTGAATCCATCTCTACATACATATGAGATTATCTTGCCTTCTGATAAGGTAATTTTATCTCCTTCACTGGAGATGAATCCATCTTTAATTAAAGATGAATTTTCCTTGCTTTCTGACCAGGTAATTCTATCTCTTTCTCTGGATGTGAATTTCTCTCTATATACAAATGAGGTTTTCTTGCCTTCGGAAAAAATGACTTTATCCCCTTCACTGGATACGAAACATATTCACGAATGAGGTTTTCTTGCCTCCGATAAGGTGACTTTTTCCCCTTCACTGGATACGAAACAGTCTTTATTCACTAATGAGGTTTTCTTGCCTTCCGATAAGGTGACTTTATCCCCTTCACTGGATACGAAACAGTCTTTATTCACGAATGAGGTTTTCTTGCCTTCCGATAAGGTGACTTTATCCCCTTCACTGGATACGAAACAGTCTTTATTCACGAATGAGGTTTTCTTGCCTTCCGATAAGGTGAATCCCCTTCACTGGATACGAAACAGTCTTTATTCACGAATGAGGTTTTTTTGCCTTCCGATAAGGTGACTTTATCCCCTTCACTGGACACGAAACAGTCTTTATTCACGAATGAGGTTTTCTTGCCTTCCGATAAGGTGACTTTATCCCCTTCACTGGATATGAAACAGTCTTTATTCACGAATGAGGTTTTGTTGCCTTCCATTAAGGTGACTGTATCTCCTTCTCTAGATGTGGACCAATCTCGACTTACAAACAAGGTTTTCTTGCCTTCAGATATAGTGATTCTGTCTACTTCATCAAAGATGAATCTGCCTCTTTCCTCAAGAATGATTTCACCTACGTTAGATGATATGGCTGCACATACAGTTACAGATGAAGTGTCATCTCAGTCTCATTCAGATGAAGTAACTCTGCCAACACTAACCCATGACATAACTTCCACCAGTTACATAGAGAAACATATTGGTCAGTCCAGCGATCCAGACATTTCTAATACTTACCTCACAGTAACCCAATCATCAATAGTATTAAATACTGCTACCAGCTCTTCACTTTCATCTCTTACTACTGGAAACTTTGATGGATTGATGTGTACTTGTCAAATTCTATCATAGAAATCAAATGATTTAATATCAAGATCAACATCAGTAGCCACGAGTCAGTTAAGTGCAGCAGTTACAAGAATATCGTCACAGTCTGATCAGTCAAAATTAACTATACTTGATCCAGAGAAGAATTTGAGTCCACTCATTTCATTGACACCAACTTCTGTATTTATGGACCAAATCAATACTTCTAGTGTTACTACATCACGGAGTCAATTGGTCCAATTAGAATCAATAGTCTCATCCATACCTTTGGCTGATCAGAAGAATTTATCAGCTGCAATGCTATTGTCGCTTTACAATTCAACAACACTCCTTGTCCAGCCTTCATCTTCATTCACTTTGTCGCAAGGAGAAAAAAGTCAATCTCTCCTAACTCCCATGGCTGTGTACCTAATTGCCTCTTTAGGTGCATTGGTGGAGTTACTTATTATAATCATCTTTGCAATGGCAGTTGCTATATGCTGCATGAAAAAGTATGCATCAAAGAAAGATTTTATTCCTAAGGTGTACAACAAGTACTTTGTCAACCCAAATGAAACCATGACGGACAATGCAGAGTCACTTCCGGGTAATCCGAGACCGCGGTCGCAAACACATCTAACGTTAATCAACGGACAAGTATTTTTTTGGAAAAAATCTAAGAAAGAAATTCGCCACAAGGATCTTAAAGCTGGCAAAGAAGAGATTCAATTGACAGGCGTGGCTGATGACCCTGCCAATGAAATGAGGAATACAAAATCAAAAAACAATAATGATTATGAATACTACTCTGCTATGGACCCCTCATCTATGACACCTGCATTTGTACATGCAACAAACGAGGAAGAGGTGTTTTCAGCAGATGTTGTTGATGAAGTAGAAGAATTAACTGATTCAAGTGAACCTTCAAAGATCGCAATCAAGAAGTTTGAAGTGGGCGTAGATATTTCTCCACAAAGCAATGCTGAAAGTGAAATTAATGCCAGTGTAGGAGGTGACAAACAAATAAAGAAAAAAGTGGAAGAAGAGTGCGATATAATTAAAGAAGAACGAAGAGCAATCAAAGCGGAGGGCGATGTCTGTGAAGACACCCAGAATCAATTCTATTTGGATATTATATCGCTTCCTCCTGTTAAGGTAAATGAGGTTGAAAGATCAAATGAAAATTCAAAGATAGCTCAATCTAGTTCAACCACAACTACATCAGCTACAAAGGAGGACAGTTCCAAAATTAGTGCCACATGTGGTGATACAGCCGAAGAAAGATACCATTCCTCTGACAAAACAAACTGGGTGAAAGGAAAGAGAATGAGATCAAAGGCAGATGATTGTTTTGTGGTATCAAACATGTCAGCTGATCAGGATGGAAGACAATTAGCTGATGGTAAATCATTTTCAGATTCACATGGTGTGCCTGCAAAGGAAGAAGGAGCTGCTGTAAAAAAAATTGGAGCGATATTTGAACATAATCCCAATTTTTCTGACTTGACAAGAAGAGTAGCAAACTCTCCAGGAATAGTAAAATTAGCAGTTTCAGGAGTCCAGGAAGTCTTAGGAAATCAGCTGAAGGAGAAAAACTAATGAATCTTTCCACACAATGGTCAGATTCATCAATACAGGAATTTCCAAAATCAACGAGTAAAAGGACCAAAGCCCACACCAAAATAATGAAGAAAGCTTCATCTGATTTGCGAGATGAATTGCAGAGAAAAGTAAAGGATAATGCAGCTCCAAAGGATCCGCGAAATAAACAGGAAAGATCTTGGTCACACAGTAAACAGAAGTCTCCTTCTACTCGTGGTAATTTCCTACTTTCACCTACAGCATGGGGTAGTGAATCATTTAAAGAGACATCATCAACTCAAAGGACAGTAAAAATGGATTCTAAAAAAGCACCATTGTCCAAAAAAATAAGTGCACCTGATCCTTCTGAAATAGCCAAGTACAAGGAAAGTGTAACAAAGAAACCAATGATGCCTCCAGTGAGCAAAATTAATAGTGATGACATTAACAGCCAAAACGTATACGATTCAGTAATAGTCAAGCCAAAGCCAAAACCAGGAGAAAATGTTGTGGTTGGCGGAGATGGGTATGTTGACCCTAAAGATATTGCAGGTAGAAGGGGAGGCTCTGCAGATCTAGAGGACAGCTCAGGATATGGCTATGTCCCTGTTGATGCTTCCCTAAGCCACAGTGGGGATGCCAGCATCAATCTGAAGCATAATTTGGCCTATGCCACTCCCCATGTCACCACGACTAATTCTCCTAAATCTCCAACAAATATGGACAATAGCAACAATCTCTATGAATGTGTGTAAAAAAATAACAACTATAACAACAACAAAAAAAAGCTTGACATTTTAATGTTCACTTAATATGTATTGATAATTTTTTTTTGGAGTGGAAGTAGCTATGTGCTGTGAATATGACAAGATTAATAAAACTTTGCAGTACCAACTAAAATACAACAACCAAAAAATGATGAAGCTAACAAAAGTGTTCTGGTTCAACAACAACTACAACTTGACAACAACAGCAACAAAAGATAACTGTGTAGAGCTTGTTGGATTCTCTTAGCAGTGTTACCAGAGTTACAAAGACACTTACCCCTGGGATCCTCAACAACAACTGCAGTGAAAATTAAGTACAAAAAGGGACCAAAAGAATAATATACTGTCTGTTCTAACCAGTATTTATATAGCTCAAGCAAGTAAACGGTACATGTAAACGCTGTATACATAAGAGTGGAAGCCAAACAGGCCAGAGTAACTCACCGATATATCGAATCTCCATTTCCAGTACTCGGTTAACTGCACAGCATAAAGCAGAACTACCGTGGGAAGCAAGAAATTATTTTCTCGCACGACGTGGCAATAGGAGCTGACTGCGACGCGTTTTCTCAAAAACAGACCTAAAAAAAAAAAAAAAAAGAAAGAAAAAAAAACAGAAAAAAAAAAACCCGGCCCTGTTAAGGTCTTATGTTGTGAGTGAGTTCATCCTGTAATCACAGGGTTAATTGTCAGTATCCTTTTTGTGCATGCACGTTACGGGATATTTGCTGGTCTACTTCGCGTGTGGGGGTCAACTTTTTCGTTGAAAAAATTCGGGAGTTATTATATTTTGGCTAGCAGGAAACCTATAAAAGCAGAGCTTCTGAAGGGTGTGCTAAAGTATCTGCAACAGCACGATGAAGTTAAACAAATATACAAGGGAAGTGTCATTTTTGTTTCTTTGTTTGGTGAGTGAAGAGGTAGAAGTATGTTTGATAACAAACATTGATTTTACACACGTTTATTGTAGCCTTTGGTATTCTGTGGAAACTTTGAAATGTCCACATTTTTCTATCATTACTCAACTCTTGAAGAGTACTGTAATGACACTATCATTCTGGAAGGAATTACTCTCCTAGAGACAGCTACTAATGCCAGCAAGTCCATTATTGCAAACCAAGCCACTTCAGGAATGTGTATGAAGCACTTCAGTATTGGAACTGAAAAGATGCTTGAAGATAGAGAAAACCCTTATGTGATAAAATTACCAGAAAACACAATGGTAAGTCATTGTTTAAAATCAAACCACATTATGGACTTGTACAAAAAAAATTCTACGTATAGCACCCAAAGATTAGTTAGTGATAAAATGAGCACCACATGAGCCCAAAATTCTTCATTCTTGTCCAGTTGAGTGTACTCGGTATTATTGGTTATCATAAAGAGAATAAATATAATACTAGCATTGAAGGAACATTTCTGAAGATTTATTCTGCACTGGTGTTGTGTTACAGAGCTGAAAAAAAAATTAAAATTTTTTAAAAATACCTCAGCAATGGCCAAGTATCAAGTTTCACGAATCAATAAAAATATTTGGCATATCATTTCATATAGATATGTTTATGAGGTCTATCAAATTACATTGTGCAATGTTGTAGGGAATTATGGTATTCCTGGAAGCTATGACTTCACGGAATAGGTTACCTAATAAAACGCCCGGACCTGAACTGTTGGTAGAGCTCATATGAAATCTTCAGTGACTAAATTGAATTAAACTATAAATTGAATTCTGGGAATTCTGCTCAATCACAAGTTGTTAATGCATACATTTTTATTTCACTGTAGGGGATGTTTGCTGAGATAACATACAGGAACTGGAACAAGACGGAAAACTACACAATAGTGGTGAATTTGACATCTTTAGTAATGGATAGCTACACATCTCCCAGGCGATACACTGACTTGGACGGACAATTTGCACTAGACATAAGTTTTCAGAGAAGATGTGCTGATAATATGATTGGACAAAACTGTGATGAGAGTAAGTTGCATTCAGTGACACACTCACTAGAAAAATATTAGAGGATTTTTCAGTATAGCTATGTGTCTATATGTACTGAAGTAACAGAAAAGCTTATTTTTTACTAATTTAACTCACAAAATATGAGAGAAATATTATACTACAGAATTTCAAAAACTAAGTTTGTTACTCTTAAACTTCTTGATAATAACATTGCATTTTTGTACTGCAAGCTAAACATATGACAGTAATTATTATATTCATTTATTTTTTGTATCACAGAACTTCCAATATCCGTATTTGAGAAAGCAGTGATTGCGCTATCTGTCATTCTGGTGGTTCTGTTAATATTGGTGGTAGTAGTGGCTGCAATTGTAATGCGCAAAGTGCAGATAAAGATGGCCCAGCTGTAGACCCAAGTGGTTCAACCGATATTTCATTGACCCCAGACAGAGCAGAAAGGAACAACGTGAAGATGTTGAAAGCGGAGGCGGCACTAGCATACGGTCACGGCTACACACTCGACTGACTCTAATTAATGGTTCCCTCTATTTCTGGAAGCCAGCTGGAAATGATCGCAATGAAAGAGCAAAGAAGTCCGCCAAGAGAGAGGCTGTGGCTAAACAAGACGACCCCTATGAAAATGATTATGATTTAATTGGGAGTGATAAGAAGGCAGCAAGGACATTATCACTGCACAAGAAAGATCATATTTATGAAGATTGTGACACAGAAGGCATACTACAAGACACACCTGGAAAACTGTCTAAAGTGCACGGTTCTATTGAAAATATCTATGAAGAGCACGAATCTAATGGAACAATTCTATCACTTTCACACCTTCCTTCTTTTAAACCTACTGAAACCCAAGAGCAAGTGGGCAATGATACAGAAGTCATAGTTACTGGTCAAGAGAGCGAAAGTGAACAAATGATTCATGAGGCAACACAATCTGATGAGGTTTCTGGCAAAAAAGTGAAGCCAGAAAAGAAGTCTAAGCAAAAAAAACTAGATAAAAAACAAAAAAAGATGCTGAAAGACAAAAGTACCAAGTCTAAAAGTCCCAAGAAAAAAGACAAAGCAAAGAAAGATGCAGCAAAAGATACTACAGAAGACACTGTAGTGGAAAATGTTGGAGCAGATGTTGATGTAACTAATGTTCAAGCAAAAGTTTCAGATGAAGAAGATAGTAAGAAATTGGAAATCTCTTCAGAGGCAGTAAATACAAAACCGGAACAACCCAGTAGCATGGAAAAGAAGACAGTGAAACTCGAACAGCAGACAAGCAAACAATACAGTGTTGTAGCTGAATTAAACCCTCAACAAGAAATGGAGCAAGGGATATTAGCAACAGCAGAAACCTTCACATCTCCCAGCAGGAACAAACCTAAGCCTTCTGCCAACATTCAGAGCTTGATTGGTGGACTGGATGGTCAAATCTCACCTGCCAAGTCGGCGAATCGGTTCAGTTATTTGTCTGGTGGATCAGCAAATGCTGAGACTTCTGAGGAAAGTTCAGTTGTTAAAGATTCAAAGCAAATCACTACTAAACCTGATGAGGGAAAAGCCACTTCTACAATAGAGACTGGTACTCCTAAAACTACCTTTGGTGAAAAGCTCAAAGCTAATATTGGCAAAGTATTTCGCTCAAGAGAGTCAGCAAATTTAGATGAATTAGTGAGATCAACTGACGGGAAAGCTAAGAAGCAGAGCTTAGTTCCAACACAAGAAGAAATTGTCAACTCAAAGGCACAAATCGAGGCAGTGGAAAACAAAAAATCACCACAGTCTAAAGACTCTGATGAGTCAAAAGGAACAGAAGAGGTTGAGGGTAAAGATGGTTATGTGGATATCTCAGTTATTACTCGCAGAAAGACTGAAAAACGTGTGGACTCTCCTGATCATGATAATGACGGATACATGAAAACCACACCCTCATCAACAGGCTTAGTTCTTCCTGTGAAGACAGAAATGGATGATGACGTACGTACGAAACCTAATATGGCATACGCTGCAGAGAAATTCGGCAAAGCAACTCAAAGAGGTGCTTCAACACCTGGAGATTATGACTATGTTTCAGATAAATCATTTTTTAAATTCAGAAAGCCCCAATGACCTGCAGTATGTTTTCTTGTTTTGTAATTGTTTTCCCCTTATTATTTTAGTTCATTGCTATGAGCTTTTTATTTCTTACTACGTATTATATGACTATATGTATCCTTTTATTGCTGCATATTATATGCCATTAGTTGGACAAAAAGAAGCAACTGCAACAAATAATGTTTTTTGCAAGAGTACTGATAATTATTAAAAGCTTCACAATGTAGTGGAAATAGTGGCTATCAATCGCCTGCTTTATGTTGGGTTATGAAATAATATAGAAAAGATCATTTGAAAATGGTTGAACTAAAGGTTAAAAGCATGCACATGTTCTATGGGAGTGGCTGAAACAGCTCTGGATACACACACACACACATACACACACACACACACTCACTCATTGCATTCCACAACCCCTTTCCTGTCAGCTCTCCAGGACTAGTCTAATGCAACTCTTCTTACTAATAATAGCAATTTTTCTCGCTCTAACAGCCAATATGTTAGATACAACTTAACGTTTTGACTTATTGCATAAGTCCTCTTCAGGGATCAACTGAGGTTGAACTGTCAGTGGTGATATACCTTTATATTATACTATTTTTCAGTGCTAATCTTGAACAGGGTAAGGTAAGACTATTGTGTGAGTTAGTATTGCTAAATAGGAAGTAGCTGAAGTTCGTCAGATGATCAGAAGTGTGACTATAGATGTTACATGTACACTAGCACATGTAAATAGAAGACATTAGTTTTACACAGCTGTAATTGTAGCATTCAAGCCCATAAAATAAATTGTAATTTTTTTTTGCATGAGAAACAGGAAGTGTAGTGCATTCATCGGTAGATTTGTGCTACACTGCACATCAATCAACTTCTGACTATTACAATTTCTTGACAGACCCTTTACCAGATGTAGCAGGTAAAGGATAGTCAAGGGTGTGCCATAATGAGAGTGATATTGGAATACGCCCCTTTTCTCCTATGTCTACACCTCATCATTGGCCTTCCTACAAACATTGGCTGGTGGTGGCTGATGGTTGCCATGGAGCTTGTTTACATGCTAGTGTTGAGGTACTTGATGTATCGAACATGCAGTGGTTCACTAAACCATCTACACCAACACCACGGATGATGATGAAGTCTACTACAATAGCAGATACCTGGTACCTCATTGGGGGGACGGTGTGAGTATGGAATTGGAATCTTGATGTCTATAGTGCTGGAGGCTCTTGTTTCACACTCCTCATCAGGCAGTTCCAACATATGGAACAAACTACCTTCACTCAACTGTATAGACTCCTGTCCACTCAACATTGGAGGATCTCTACTGGCAGTCGGTGGTGAAGACTTGAAGAGTAAGAAGCCAGTTTCCACCATCCAGTGCTATGTCCCTGAGACTAATACCTGGGTCCAGGCTGGACAACTACCACATGCAGTATGTAACTGTACCTGTATCATGACATCAGACAAGGTCCATGTTATGGGAGGATATATTCAGCCTATTTCTAATCCTAAATATAAGCATGTATCTTAAACAGTACTTATGTCATGGATTTGTACAAAATTTAATAGCAATTATGATTTCATTAAGTATCAATATCGTTATCATATAGACAATCCCAAAATGGATTTAATTGTTTGAAATACTATTTAATTGTTTAAAAGTTTATTTTCAGCCAACATCCTTTACATCCTCAGACGCTTCATTCTGTATGGGAAACCAACAACACCTTTCTTTCAGCTCTTTTTGATTGTAAGCTTCCAATTGAAAATTCAGTTAATCTATAGAATTTTTTTCAGGAGTCCAACTTGTAAAAGGTGTACAATGTACAAATGTATCGTTTCATCCACCTCTCCCGACTTCATTTCTAGAGGAAACTTCCACATTATCTTGTACACACAAAATAACAATATATAACATGAAATATGCTATATTAAAAATAGTAAATAAACATATCTATATTTAATTATTCAAAGTAAAGTATCTGCATGCCAAATAACATAGCATAGCATGAGCCACCTATTTATTATTGACTTATATGTACTCTAGATCTAGTGGTGTTGGTGGGGGCGTTAATCCACCACACATTTGTACGTAGGTAATGTAAAAGTACCAGCTCGAGTTTATTCCGGTGAGCAGTAATTGGTAGATAGGTTGGCTAGTATACAACCGCTGACTGTTAATTATTAACTAACAAATACAAAATTATTTTCTTACCTCAATGAACAGTATTATCAATATAAGCCATTCAGACTGTCCAAATGACCAGTTGCTCCCGACAAAAAGCATTCCACTTAGAAACTGCAACTTGGTTTTTCGTCTGGTAAAGAGTTCTCAATAGTTTGGCGTCGCCGACCCATACCTTTCCTTGTGTTAATGGGCAGGGGAGGAAAGGATCGGCGACGCCAGACTACCCACAAACCCTTCCCACCCTCCCAAGCTAAGAAGATAAAAAGTGGAGTGCGTTCTTAAACTATAAGTGGCGTGTACCTTGTTTATTTGACTTCGAGGGACGTACTACAAACTCCTTTCGGCTGGCTTTATAAGTTTCGGAGCTCGGAGTAGATATCTGGCTATTCTCTTTGAGGACTCTAAACCATGGCTAGAAGACCAGGCTGGTCTCGAACCTTTAGAAAAGATTCGAAGCTGCAACAGTATTTCTTAGACCAAGTGATACCTACTGGGAAGACACTTGGAACAGGTTCATATGGCTCAGTGCTAGAAGTAAGTGGAGAGTTCTAACCTTATCAAATATTTCAAAATGAAGTCTAGGGAAGTTTAAATTTCTTATATTCAAATTTTAGCTTATCTATGCTTTCAAGGAACTGTTTCCACATGAAATGAGACTTTAATGAACAATCATACTGAATTGGTAAAACATTGTTTAGCTATATTAACACATTGCTATTTCAGGTAAAATACAGCAAGGTTTTGTGTGCTGCCAAGCGTATGCACGAACTATTACTGGATCCTGGGAATGAAGGAGTTCGAGAGACTGTAGACAGATATCAACGAGAATGTCAACTCATGGCTGGTCTCCGACATCCTAACATAACACAGTTCCTTGGTCTGTGTTTCCTTGAGGGATCAGAGCTACCTCTACTGGTGATGGAGAAACTAGAAATGAGTGTGGACGACCTCCTGGAGTGTTCCCCTACTATTCCACTTGCAGTCAAGATTTCCATTCTGACAGACGCAGACAGCGGTTTAGTTTACTTGCATAGTCGAGGACCTCCAATAGTCCACAGAGACCTGACTGCGAGGAACATCCTCCTCACATCATCTCTGACAGCTAAGATCACTGACATGGGAAACTCTCGCATGGTAACTTTAAAACCGGCTCAACTAGCCCAAATACTCTCAAAGAATCCGGGGGGACCACTGTGTACATGCCACCAGAGGCTCTCAGCGAGAGCCACAGATATGGCCCATCTCTAGATGTGTTCTCATTCGGACATCTTGCCCTCTACATACTCACACAGGTAAAACAAACTTGAAAATGAAACATACACTATTAGTGCAAAGCTATTCAATATTCAATTAAAGATATCTATGGTATTATGTTATATCAAGTATGGACTTCACCGTTCAATCAAGTTAATATAATACTAGCACGTGCAGATTAGTTAGATAGGTATTTTATCAGGTGTTGCAGTCTGTGCAGGGCCAATTATTGCAGTCGGTCAACGGACAAAAGTCCTAGCATATACGCCTGTTGTCTGCCCAACTTGATGAATGGTCTCCCCCAATGGTAGTCCATAATTCACAGCGCAGCAGCACCAAAGGTAGGTCCAGTTCACAACTGAAAGAGAACGCGCACAAAAGTAATTGCTGATGAAGCATAATATAAACGCATGCGAA
>WLWD01003800.1_pt1 | contig 12006 bp, 8 predicted proteins | sample 6712731 | NCBI WGS metagenome assembly WLWD01 (sample SAMN12718690, study PRJNA576275) | sponge metagenome | isolation source: marine sponge | host: Mycale hentscheli | place: New Zealand: South Island, Marlborough, Capsize Point | collected 2014-11-01
TACTACTAAATATATCAGTCTCATGGTACAGATCTGGTACTACTAAATATATCACTCTCATGGTACAGATCTGGTACTACTAAATATATCACTCATGATACAGATCTGGTACTACTAAATATATCACTCTCATGGTACAGATCTGGTACTACTAAATATATCACTCTCATGGTACAGATCTGGTACTACTAAATATATCACTCTCATGGTACAGATCTGGTACTACTAAATATATCACTCTCATGGTACAGATCTGGTACTACTAAATATATCAGTCTCATGGTACAGATCTGGTACTACTAAATATATCACTCTCATGGTACAGATCTGGTACTACTAAATATATCACTCTCATGGTACAGATCTGGTACCACTAAATATATCACTCTCATGGTACAGATCTGGTACTATACTATAAGGTACCTGTATTTTCTGCTCCTCTAGGAATGATGACATCAGCATATTTCTTAGTCTAAAGATACATACATTGAGTATTGAGTTAGTACATAAACAGCTAGTGAGCCGGCCTTGGATTAAATAGTTGATGAAGATGTTTTGCTCCTACAGCTGTACTAAAAATTGAGACTGGTTTCGGGAGAATCTGCCTAAATCCTGCATCTAATGTTTTTTAAATTTTATCTACTGGTAGGTTGCCAGGGCCTCAAGATGACGTCCTCCAAATTTGGAAACTGCAGCACAAGCCATCTTCACCCTCAACCATTCATCATTTTGTGTACAATTTATTATTGCTGAATTCGAGAAAACGCCGTGTAAAGGAGTTGCTAAAGCTAGGGGGCGTGTCTTGTATTCCGTAAACTACTGCCACGTGTCTCTGCAACACTATAAACCAATCTAACAGCTGGCGGTTTGAAAAGAGTTAACCAGGCCTCACTTAGTCCTCTTCAACAAACCATGCTCTTGTTATATGCCGAGAATTGCATGAGTACGTGGATTATATTGACAAGTATGAAAGTGAACTAGTTAGATGCAGTTGTGGTAATTGAATAGAATAGCTGGCCAAAAGCTTTCTTAGCACGAGTCTAACCAGCTAGGGTTCTTACTAGTCTCACAGTGGTCATGGTGTGAGTTCAAGAGGTTGCCAGAGCTTACAACTACGCCATAAGAGAGCTAATAGTTGCTTTAGTACCATAACAATTTTTTTTTGGGGGGAAAAAATAAAAATAAATAAATAAATAAAAAATCGAGCCATAAAGCTTTACCTGCGAATACTAAAAAAATATTCACCGTGTTTAGGCAGATTTTTCCCAAACCGGTCATTTTTAATCATCTTCCTCAAAAAATTTCACACCCCCTCACTCACTACTCGACAGTTTCCATGACTACCTGTCACTCGCTACTAGACAGTTTCCATGACTACCCCTCACGTACAGGTAGTGTGAATTCTTCAAATGCCGGCTTCACAAACTTGATGTACTGTGTCAGGACTAGATCCAGTTCTCTACCTCTCTCTTTCGTGTCTCTCACAACTATACATACATATACATACTCTGATATCATGTGTCACGTGTTGTAACAAGTGCTAAGATGTGTGCACTACATGTGCTGTGACATGTATTGTGATATGTGTTGTGACATGTGTTATGACATGTGTTGTGACATGTGCAGTGGCATGTGTTGTGACATGTGCTGACATGTGCTGTGACTTGTGCTGACATGTGCTGTGACATGTGCTGACATGTGCTGTGACATGTGTAGAGTGACATGTGCTGACATGTGTTGTAACATGTGCTGTGACATGTGTTGTGACATGTGCTGTGACATGTGTTGTGACTTGTGCTGACATGTGCTGTGACATGTGTAGTGACTTGTGCTGACATGTGCTGTGACATGTGTTGTAACATGTGCTGTGACATGTGCTGTGACATGTGCTGTGACTTGTGCTGACATGTGCTGTGACATGTGTAGTGACTTGTGCTGACATGTGCTGTGACATGTGCAGTGGCATGTGTTGTGACATGTGCAGTGGCATGTGTTGTGACATGTGTTGTGACATGTGTTGTGACATGTGCTGTGACATGTGTTGTGACATGTGCTGTGACATGTGCTGACATGTGCTGTGACATGTGTTATGACATGTGTTGTAACATGTGCTGTGACATGTGCTGTGACATGTGTAGTGACTTGTGCTGACATGTGCTGTGACATGTGCTGACATGTGTAGTGACATGTGTTATGACATGTGTTGTAACATGTGCTGTGACATGTGCTGTGACTTGTGCTGACATGTGCTGTGACATGTGTAGTGACTTGTGCTGACATGTGCTGTGACATGTGTAGTGACATGTGCTGACATGTGTTGTGACATGTGCAGTGGCATGTGTTGTGACATGTGCAGTGGCATGTGTTGTGACATGTGTTGTAACATGTGCTGTGACATGTGTTGTGATGACGTGACCCTACCTCTCCTAGCTAATCTAATATCACTATCTGTGTCTACGAAGAGTTTCATGTGCAGTAAATCTCTAATGCTGTGATCGTAGAGGACGAGAATGCCTTCCAGCAGAACCACATCAGCTGGCGTGACAGTAACTGACTCCTTACTCCTACACACACACACACACATAGTTTTATATAGCGTAGAAATCTGAAGGCGTCAGTGATTGGTTAAACAATAACAGCATGCAGGGTTTCTTTCACCTTTTCACCCAAAAATGGGTGGGGTGGGCATTAATTTAGACGTGAATTTTTGGGGCGGTGTATCAACATTAAGTTAGTCATGCCATGCACCTTATAAAATATGCAATTCTATACTATCACTGTGAGTAAAATATTTCACTGGAACTTTTTTCCACTAAGTCTTATGCCAGCTGCTTCACTTCTTATGCCTCAGCTGCTTCACTTCTTATGCCTCAGCTGCTTCACTTCTTATGCCTCAGCTGCTTCACTTCTTATGCCAGCTGCTTCACTTCTTATGCCTCAGCTGCTTCACTTCTTATGCCTCAGCTGCTTCACTTCTTATGCCTCAGCTGCTTCACTTCTTATGCCTCAGCTGCTTCACTTCTTATGCCTCAGCTGCTTCACTTCTTATGCCTCAGCTGCTTCACTTCTTATGCCTCAGCTGCTTCACTTCTTATGCCCCAGCTGCTTCACTTCTTATGACTCAGCTGCTTCACTTCTTATGCCCCAGCTGCTTCGCTTCTTATGCCTCAGCTGCTTCACTTCTTATGCCTCAGCTGCTTCACTTCTTATGCCCCAGCTGCTTCACTTCTTATGCCTCAGCTGCTTCACTTCTTATGCTTCTTATGCCTCAGCTGCTCACTTCTTATGCTCAGCTGCTTCACTTCTTATGCCCCAGCTGCTTCGCTGCTTCACTTCTTATGCCTCAGCTGCTTCACTTCTTATGCCTCAGCTGCTTCCTTCTTATGCCTCACTGCTTCACTTCTTAACTGCCTCCAGTCTGCTTTCACTTCTTATGCCTCAGCGCTGCTTCGCTTCTTATTATGTGCCTCACTGTTTCACTTTCTTATGCCCCCGCTGCTTCACTTTCTTATGCCAGCTGCTTCACTTCTTATGGCCCCAGCTGCTTCACTTCCTTATGCCTCAGCTTGCTTCACTTCTTATGCCTCAGCTGCTTCACTTCGATGCCATCATCTGCTTCACCTTCTTGTGCCTCAGCCTGCTCACTTCTTATTGCCTCACTGCTTCACTTCTTATGCCCCAGCTGCTTCACTTCTTATGCCCCAGCTGCTTCACTTCTTATGCCTCAGCTGCTTCACTTCTTGACTCAGCTGCTTCACTTCTTATGCCCCAGCTGCTTCACTTCTTATGCCCCAGCTGCTTCACTTCTTATGCCTCAGCTGCTTCACTTCTTATGCCCCAGCTGCTTCACTTCTTATGCCTCAGCTGCTTCACTTCTTATGCCTCAGCTGCTTCACTTCTTATGCCTCAGCTGCTTCACTTCTTATGCCTCAGCTGCTTCACTTCTTATGCCTCAGCTGCTTCACTTCTTATGCCTCAGCTGCTTCACTTCTTATGCCAGCTGCTTCACTTCTTATGCCAGCTGCTTCACTTCTTATGCCCCAGCTGCTTCGCTTCTTATGCCTCAGCTGCTTCACTTCTTATGACTCAGCTGCTTCACTTCTTATGCCCCAGCTGCTTCACTTCTTATGCCTCAGCTGCTTCGCTTCTTATGCCTCAGCTGCTTCGCTTCTTATGCCTCAGCTGCTTCACTTCTTATGCCTCAGCTGCTTCACTTCTTATGCCTCAGCTGCTTCACTTCTTATGCCTCAGCTGCTTCACTTCTTATGCCTCAGCTGCTTCACTTCTTATGCCCCAGCTGCTTCGCTTCTTATGCCTCAGCTGCTTCACTTCTTATGACTCAGCTGCTTCACTTCTTATGCCCCAGCTGCTTCGCTTCTTATGCCTCAGCTGCTTCACTTCTTATGCCTCAGCTGCTTCACTTCTTATGCCTCAGCTGCTTCACTTCTTATGCCTCAGCTGCTTCACTTCTTATGCCCCAGCTGCTTCACTTCTTATGCCAGCTGCTTCACTTCTTATGCCCCAGCTGCTTCGCTTCTTATGCCTCAGCTGCTTCACTTCTTATGACTCAGCTGCTTCACTTCTTATGCCCCAGCTGCTTCACTTCTTATGCCTCAGCTGCTTCGCTTCTTATGCCTCAGCTGCTTCGCTTCTTATGCCTCAGCTGCTTCACTTCTTATGCCTCAGCTGCTTCACTTCTTATGCCTCAGCTGCTTCACTTCTTATGCCTCAGCTGCTTCACTTCTTATGCCTCAGCTGCTTCACTTCTTATGACTCAGCATGGTTCACTTCTTATGCCCCAGCTGCTCACTTCTTATGCCTCACTGCTTCGCTTTTATGCTCACTGCTTCGCTTCTGATGCTCGCTGCTCACTTCTTATGCCTCATCTGCTTCACTTCTTATGCCTCATCTGCTTCACTTCTTAATGCTCCTGCTTCACTTCTTATTGCCTCAGCTGCTTCCCTTCTATGCCCCAGCTGCTTCGCTTCTTATCCTCAGCTGCTTCACTTCGTAATGACTCAGCTGCTTTCCTTCTTATTCCCAGCTGCTTCGCTTCTTATGCCTCACTGCTTCACTTCTGATTCCTCAGCTGCTCGCTTCTTATGCCTCAGCTGCTTCACTTCTTATGCCTCAGCTTCTTCACTTCTTTATGCCTCAGCGCTCACTTCTTATGCCTCAGCTGCTCACTTCTTTATGCCCCAGCTGCTTCACTCTTATGCCCGCTGCTTCATCTATGTCTCCCAGCTGCTTCGCTTCTTATGCCTCAGCTGCTTCACTTCTTATGACTCAGCTGCTTCACTTCTTATGCCCCAGCTGCTTCGCTTCTTATGCCCCAGCTGCTTCACTTCTTATGCCTCAGCTGCTTCACTTCTTATGCCTCAGCTGCTTCACTTCTTATGCCTCAGCTGCTTCACTTCTTAAGCCTCAGCTGCTTCACTTACTGTTCATATCATTAGTTACTGGAAGAGTGAAGTCAGCTTCTCAAGTCTCAGTTGAGATTTTGATATATAGATGGCCAAAGTTCACAGAGGTCAATGCATGTCCACCCCAGAGGGTATTATAATACGTTACCCTTAGCGCAGGAATGCTTTGAATATATCACAAAGACATGCAAGACAGAAGAGGACAGACATTCACAGTTAGATCTTACAAACTTAGCGGAGTTCATCTTCTATTTGAATCAGTGGCAGTGGTAAGTTATCTGGTGAAGGTGCAGTTTGTCACAGTTATACGCCTGCCAATAAATTTGTTCTTATCTGAAAATCCATTGTCCAATAAGTCAGGCCACGAAGAGAATACAATGAAGTTTTATGTTGGTATATCCAGTGAACAAGTGTGGGGGTGTATAAATATTGTGTTGGTATATCCAGTAACAAGTGTGCGGGTTTATAAATATTGTGTGTTGCTAAAGAATAGCACAACAAAAATATTCAACTAACAAATAAATAATATTAGCTATTAGCATTCGAATGAGAACTTAAATTTCTGCTTGCATCAGCTACACCAGCTCGCTCGCCATCAGTGCTGCAGGAAGCACATCACTAGTATATTATTATCACTAGTATGTTATTATCACTAGTATGTTATTATCACTAGTATGTTATTATCACTAGTATGTTATTATCACTAGTATGTTATTATCACTAGTATGTTATTATCACTAGTATGTTATTATCACTAGTATGTTATTATCACTAGTATGTTATTATCACTAGTATGTTATTATCACTAGTATGTTATTATCACTAGTATATTATTATCACTAGTATGTTATTATCACTAGTATGTTATTATCACTAGTATGTTATTATCACTAGTATGTTATTATCACTAGTATGTTATTATCACTAGTATGTTATTATCACTAGTATGTTATTATCACTAGTATGTTATTATCACTAGTATGTTATTATCACTAGTATGTTATTATCACTAGTATGTTATTATCACTAGTATGTTACTAGTGGTGCGCTCGAATAGCGCAAATGCATGGCGAGCGAACAGACTCTTTTTACAGAAAAATAGGACAGAAATTACATCTAACTGTAGTGCACAGTGTATCCCTTTCCATCATCAGAGAATCTAAAGTCGCTGATCCCAGACTAAACTAACAGAATTACCTGAATAAACTTCGAAAGCAGTGGCAAAGAAGCGCAGCTTGACAAAGACTTCACAATTGTTTCAAGGAGAGAGTAGCTATAAACTTTTTGGTTGAAACAAAGTTGCAGCAGGATTCTCCGCGCCAGTTAATTGAAAAATACTGGAACTGTGAACGCTTTACCTAACTTACGTAATTAGAAGCGCGGGCGAAATATTTTGACGTACGTATACATACATATATATATATATATATCTGAAATCTCAATTGAACACGACTGAGAGTCGGCTTCGCTCGCTCGCTGAATTATCACTAGTATGTTATTATCACTAGTATGTTATTATCACTAGTATATTATTATCACTTATATTATTATCACTAGTATGTTATTATCACTAGTATGTTATTATCACTAGTATATTATTATCACTTATATTATTATCACTAGTATGTTATTATCACTAGTATGTTATTATGAGGGGAAAAGTGCAGATAATCCCACTGAAGTCCTGGGAGGAGGAGGAGGCATCAAATAGTTACAGTTTGAAGTTAAACTCTCTACCATTCCACGTGGCTAGGTGGCTGAGGTTGTGCAGCTGAGCGGTAAATAAACAAAACTGATCACTAGCAGCTTCTCTAATCATCATAGCAATTCATATATGTATGTATAGGTAAAACATTCTAAAGGGATGGAAATTATGGGGGAATGGCCTCCTTGAAAGAAACCGTAATGGCCACACACACACACACACACACACACACACACTACAGGTATTCTATGATAGATACCGTCATGGCCACACACACACACACACACACACTACAGGTATTCTATGATAGATACCGTCATGGCCACACACACACACACTACAGGTATTCTATGATAGATACCGTCATGGCCACACACACACACACACACACACACACACACTACAGGTATTCTATGATAGATACCGTCATGGCCACACACACACACACACACACACACACACACTACAGGTATTCTATGATAGATACCGTCATGGCCACACACACACACACACTACAGGTATTCTATGATAGATACCGTCATGGCCACACACACACACACACACTACAGGTATTCTATGATAGATACTGAGAATCTTCCCACGTCACATGACCAAGTTAGCACAACATTAGTCAGCGCTATCTCCTGAACTCTGACCCTTCACAAACACTATGTTACCTCCCCACCCACTGTTGCTATCTCTCAAGTAGTGTTCCAATAAATGCCCACCTGGAATGTGTCCTGTAGTCATATTTGGGGATCTGTACAGTCTTAGACTCTAAAATACTCTTCAGAGTCATCGTCAAGAGCTTCGTGTCAAAAGCATCTACACACACACACACACACATACAACTAGTAATTACGAGTGGTGTGCTTGAGCACAAAAGGTGAGCAAGTCTGAGCACAACTAATTCAAACAACAATTGTTAAATCTCCAAAAGAATCATTCAGTGAATTTCTAAAGTAAGCATGAAGCCGTTGTGACCATTCTAACTACTTTCTTACCTCAATTCCCAGAGTACTTGTATCTTCTGTAGTCTCTAATAACATACTATGGCAGTCTCCAGTAGCTTTGACAACAAGTACTAAAAAAAGCTGAGTTTTTAAACTACGTCTGGTAAAGGGATTTAAATACCATAGTGACCATCACCAGAACATCTTGCCACAAGGGAAAAAACAACAACAAACAAACAAAAAAGAACCAAAAAAAACAACAACAACAAAAAACCAAGAGTTGTAAGAATTATTGCACAGTTTGGGGCCAAATTTCCTTGGATGATACAGGTAAGGATCAATATCTGTTTAGTGGAGGGCTACACCACGAAGCAAACAAAAAAATAAAGAACATGAGGGTCAAAGGACAAAATGACATAGGTACACACATACATATATAAATAATAGTTAGGGGTTGCCTCAGAGGGAAGTATTGGTTACTGAATCCTGAAAGCCTTAGGCTGTAGTGTTCCATGCGCAGCAAGGGTGATACTTATGGCCTGAGGGACCCTAAATATGGTAGTTCACAATGGCTGCGCAATGCCTAACTAATTTAGAACGTAGCGACTACTCTGAGCAATGAATCAGAAGGACACTAAGGTATTAATTTTATCAGAAGGTAAGTCTTGTATTGGTATGTTCAGTAAACATATATGTGTGCAAGGGTTGTGCGTTACTGCTACTGCTTAGCTAAAGAATAGCACAATGTAAATGTTTTAGTAGCAAATAAATATATTAGCTGCATTTACTTGCCTTTGTTGCCCCTTCCCCTCCCCCTGGACTCTTTGACAGTTTAGTCTGGCATAGCCAGACCCACGTAGCGTGCTACATGGGTCTGGGGACATGGCCGTACCAAATTTGTTCTGGAGGAATGTGGAAGTGCCCCACCTCCTTTATACCTGAATTTCTACCGCAAATTAGCCATGATTGCTAAACCTAGCGTTGGAAAGGGTGGCTGACATGCACAGGAATTTCGATTTGTGGTTGAGGAGGGCTATTCCCGGTAATTTGCTAACGGTAATTGACCGCCGCAATATATGTGCGGCAGAAGAAATTTGGTATGGCCATGTCCCCAGACCCATTCCCAGCATAGCGGTTCGGTAAAGGGTCTGGCTACTCCGGACTACTGACAGTTGTGGCTCTTACCTCTTCACTCAATTGCCTACCATAAAATGTAACTCAATAATGACAAAACTGTAGTCCAGTCATTAATTATAGACAAAATGGTTGCCATAAAACCTACTATACTATTATAATTGGTCAACTTGAAGAATACTGACTGAATGGTAAATTCTCTTAGCAACCCCAAAATAAGTTACCAACCTGGGTGGTCGAAGTTATACTCTCCTAAGTTGACTAGTTTTCTATCTTTGGCCTCTATGTTCTTGTAGAAGGAGTCCTGACTCACCACGACTACTCTTTTCTTGTTAGTTTCTGCCAATTCTAATTGTTCCATTATCTTATGACAGACACTAGTCTTGCCCGAGGCAGTCCCGCCAGCCACGCCTATCAGAAATGGCTGCCGGGAACTCGCGACTATACCGCGTCTAGTGGGAGAGGATGGAGGAGTAAATGGTAGCTCCTTCGCATTTTCTTCTTCTGCAGCTGTAGTTTCTGCCATTTTACTGCAAGCGATCCTTTCCCACCTATCAGCGCACAAAAACTGCGCGATAAATTTCAGCGATACCTTACCTAATATTTAGTTCAATGGCAGCAGCAGAAAAGGTAAATGGTGATAATCTGTCTGTCTATGTATTTTAATAGATTTATTTATGGCAGCATTTGGCTTCAGTTAATGGAGCTTTGCGTGAGCTTGTTCAAAGCTTCTCTAGCTCCACATCCACTCCACCAGCAGCAATAGTGCAGCATCTTTCAGTGAGTCCAGTTGCTGGCATTATATCTAGAATAGTCACACAGTGAGCCAGTTGATTCACCTCTACCTTACATTTATTAAAAATCTTTTTTTTTATAATATTGATTCGCTAAAGTAAATTCCTAGATAAAACTACTACTGAAGCTTTGAACTGATTTGTATAAGAGCAAAGAGGACTATTTGGGACGAGGTGGTCACTCTGCACGTTCACCTCGGGACACCTGCGACCCGGGTCAAAATATTTGACCTCCAATTTTATACCTTGATCCCTCGACCAGCACCCAAAGAATGCCTTGACCGCTTTACCAACTCCAGAAGTGAGCATTGACCCTTGACCCGAATTTGTTCTTGCAGCATGGACCGAAATGGTAATGAAAATGTTTTCTTGCCTTCATGGTATGCCAATGCATTGGGGTAAAGTTTTACAATTTACCAACTGAAATAAGATACGGTGAAAAAGTACTACTCAAGAAGCTTGACAATTATTGTATTTATTAAGCAGAATGACTCCACCCACAAATTGGCCATATTGTTCATGTTGCTGCTGAATTATTGTGCTCTCTTTTTAAGTATTACGGAATAACATGGTATGCTAGTTAGTTAAAGGAGAGACTAAGTTATTATTTCAGTTGACATGCTTTATTTCAGTCGCATAGGGTCAAAACCACATTCCCGAAATCCTACAAGTAGAAATTGGCAATTTCGTGTACTAGATGTTCACATTATCTTCATCAATGGCCATGAAAATAATGTGCAATATTTAAAATCAGTGTTGCATACGAAAGAGCTGTCGGGAGTTGAATAGCTTTAAAAAAAATTTTTTTTGTGGTTGTTGACTATTTAATTTTCTTTTTGTGTTTAGTTTGGACCATTTGACAAACAGGGAATAATCAACAGTTAACAGCTGATGATTAATCTGACAAACAGGGAATAATGATTAATCTGACAAACAGGGAATAATCAACAACAGCTGAGGATTAATCTGACAAACAGGGAACAGGGAATAATCAACAGTTAACAGCTGAGGATTAATCTGACAAACAGGGAACAGGGAATAATCAGCAGTTAACAGCTGAGGATTAATCTGACAAACAGGGAATAATCAGCAGTTAACAGCTGATGATTAATCTGACAAACAGGGAGTTAACAGCTGATGATTAATCTGACAAACAGGGAATAATCAACAGTTAACAGCTGATGATTAATCTGACAAACAGGGAATAATCAACAGTTAACAGCTGAGGATTAATCTGACAAACAGGGAATAATCAACAGTTAACAGCTGAGGATTAATCTGACAAACAGGGAATAATCAACAGTTAACAGCTGATGATTAATCTGACAAACAGGGAATAATCAACAGTTAACAGCTGATGATTAATCTGACAAACAGGGAATAATCAACAGTTAACAGCTGAGGATTAATCTGACAAACAGGGAATAATCAACAGTTAACAGCTGATAATTAATCTGACAAACAGGGAATAATCAACAGTTAACAGCTGATGATTAATCTGACAAACAGGGAATAATCAACAGTTAACAGCTGATGATTAATCTGACAAACAGGGAATAATCAACAGTTAACAGCTGATGATTAATCTGACAAACAGGGAATAATCAACAGTTAACAGCTGATAATTAATCTGACAAACACGGAATAATCAACAGTTAACAGCTGATAATTAATCTGACAAACAGGGAATAATCAACAGTTAACAGCTGATAATTAATCTGACAAACAGGGAATAATCAACAGTTAACAGCTGATAATTAATCTGACAAACAGGGAATAATCAACAGTTAACAGCTGATGATTAATCTGACAAACTGGGAATAATCAACAGTTAACAGCTGATAATTAATCTGACAAACAGGGAATAATCAACAGTTAATAGCTGATGATTAATCTGACAAACAGGGAATAATCAACAGTTAACAGCTGATGATTAATCTAACAAACAGGGAATAATCAACAGTTAACAGCTGATAATTAATCTGACAAACAGGGAA
>WLWD01005231.1_pt1 | contig 11995 bp, 5 predicted proteins | sample 6712731 | NCBI WGS metagenome assembly WLWD01 (sample SAMN12718690, study PRJNA576275) | sponge metagenome | isolation source: marine sponge | host: Mycale hentscheli | place: New Zealand: South Island, Marlborough, Capsize Point | collected 2014-11-01
AAACACGGCTTTTTAGGCTTGCCCCCAGTTTATTCTGAAACTACAGCACTAAGCAAGCCTTACATTATACTTGAGCTCCAAAGTGTGAGAAAATTCCTGCGAAAATGCTTGCTTTTCAAGAAACAAAAAGTTGATTCGACCGGTTACTATGGCATTGAAGACCCTTTTCCAGACTCAATTTCAAAACTTCGCCGTTTTATGGGGGGATACGGAGTGCCGGTTGTTGGTTGTCAAGAGCCGTTGGTAGTCAGAATGCCGTAGTATTAATGCTATGGAAGCTACTACTTCTCGAGGGAAGCTGAGATAAGTACGCAATTCCATATTTGTTAGCTAAATATGCAAAATTAACTCTGGCCTTTCTTTTTTGTAGCTAAGAGCTAGTTAACAGTGACTGGTAAATTCAAATGGTCAGATTGGCTCAAATTTGGTACTACAAAAGTTACCACTACTCAAGAAAATGTGGTAAGAAAGTAATTGTGTATTTGTGTGCTAAAATTGATTGTCTTTTGTTTTTGTAGGTGAGAGCTTGTTGTCAAGAATTCAAGTTAATTCCAATGGTCAAAGTAACTTCAATTTGATACTACAGAAGTTATCAATACTCAAGAATGATGTAAGTAGTAATTCCATATTTTTTGGCTAAAATTACAATTAATAACACTGGTTTATTTTTTATCGTAGCTGAGAGCTTGTTCAAGAGTTACTGGTGATTGAGATTATCAGAATGGTTGATGTTTGATACTACAAAAGTTACAATTAATAAGGTAAGAGAGTGATTTTGTATTTGTTTGCTGAAATAATGTCATAACTGCTATTATAGTGTTTGCATGAAGTAAGCTAAAACATAGTAACATTTTATGTTACCTAACTATCAGGCTCGCTCGCCATTTGTGCTCAAGCACACCACTAGTTTATTTATTTGTATATGTGAGCGGGTCTGGGAAAAGGGACCTTATGGCGCAAAAATTGGAGTTGAGATATAGGCTCCCGAAGTAAGTCATCGGAAAAATTCTTTCTTTCTCCTACTTTTGTTTTTTGCAGAATTAGTCTTAGTGACCCTTACTCTACGTCTACGCCAAATTTCTAATGTCAAAACTACTTAAAAGACCCCAAGCGTGCCGTGGAAAGACAAGCTACTTTTTATTCTCTCTCGTTCTCGATTTACAATAAACGGGGAATGGGCGGAGTTTCAAAGAAGCAGCTAAAAAACGGCATAGCTTTGAGACTATTGCATGCACTCTACAGCTTACCTCTGGCTGAAAATTTACCGCTACAGCGTATAGAGTAGCCAAGGATTCCGACAAGACAGGCCGTGAGACGCTTTGAAAGCTAAAAAGAACTCTACGCAAACTTCGTTAGTCGCCGTTAAAAAGCGGCTGTACGATTTAATTGCGTATGCGGAGTACGCCTTTAAGTATACGGAAACGTTAATTATACCGGAAGTGGTAATTCAATTTATGTTTTCTCGATTTCTAGTTCAATTGCTTTGCTGAATACAGCCCAGTTCAACTGCCAGTTTCTCTGCACGTCGAAGGCTTTACCCTCCATTATTTTAGCACTAAGTTGAGATAAATTGTAGCTTTTTATTAGCATAAAAAACTCAATTTTTTTTATTTGCTCCATAAGGTCCCATTTCCTAGACCCACTCACATATATGTTTGGACGTACGTATGTCATTTTGTACTTTGACCCTCGCGTTTTTGTGTTAGTTATGTGGTCGACCCCGTCCCAAATTGCACTAAACAGAATCCTCTGGTTTATCGATCAGTACCCGTATCACCCTAAAAATTGAATTGTTTACCGTTTTGAATTCTTTTGCGGGTGCAGTTAAAACTCAAAAACTTATGGGAGCTCCATTTCTATGGGAGTTAGTGGCGGTGGTAAGTCAATGCGCTCTTTGTCGTGGTTATAAGCCGTGGCAACAGTTTTTACTTGAAAATACATTGTCCACTAGACTACCGCGAAGGTAAGTCTGTGTAGGTGCATGTCCAGTTGTGTCAAAGCATTGTGTGTTACAACCACTACTTAGCTAAAGAATATCACAAAGAAACCTTATAAAAAACGTGTATTGTTTTGTTGTTGTTTTTTTCCTTCAATTCAAGCAGTTGCAGAGAGTTGTTACTATGGCACTGAAATCACTTTACCGTGTATGACTGGACCTTATTTCAGTGGCTTCAGTGTTAGAAGTCAAAATCATTCATATAAAAATAGTATAGTCTTTAGGCTCGCTCGCCATTTGTGCTCAAGCACACTACTAGTTAGGTCTAGAAATTGTTTTTGTTCTTTCGTGGGCGTACGTGTGTACCCTTTCTCCTACGCGCTTGTTTTTTTCCTTCAATTCAAGCAGTTGCAGAGAGTTGTTACTATGGCACTGAAATCCCTTTACCGTGTATGACTGGACCTTATTTTCAGTAGCTTCAGTGTTAGAAGTCAAAATCATTCATATAAAAATAGTATAGTCTTTAGGCTCGCTCGCCATTTGTGCTCAAGCACACTACTAGTTAGGTCTAGAAATTGTTTTTGTTCTTTCTTGGGCATACGTGTGTACCCTTTCTCCTACGCGCTTGCGCGGACCGGGTAACCTTCTTAGCAACATTTTGTTTTGTTTACCCGCCGTACGAAGTAGCGATGCCCAGTAGACAAAACGTTAGAAACGCTCGGTCAAGAGCTTTGAGGGCGTTAGAAACTCCAGAAGAAAAATTAGTAAGGAGAGAGATAAGAAATGAAAAAGACAGGGCAAGGAGGAGGAGAGCTAAAACGAAACAGAAACAGGTAGCAAAGTAAAGAATCTTTCTTCTTGAAAAGCCATTAAATGTTCCTAATTTATTTATTAGACTATTCCTGAGGATTACAGTTCCAATCAACTTTATACAGCTGTAGACTCAACTACTCTTGAAGACACTGAAAATGCATCCACACCATCTGAACAAGAAGCTAATATCCCCACTACTTTTTGTACTGCAAGAGGACGGAAAAGGCATCTATCAGAAACATCCATTCTCATATACACCCAAAGCAGCAAAAAAAGTTGCAGAAAATATAACTCAAACAATTTTTCGATACCGCAAAGCCTTTCAGCTTATCAGCAACGAATGCAAGAGGTAAATATAAAATAAAATATATACTTCAATAAGTTAATACGAGACATATTTTCATTTAGGAAACCATTATGCAGAGAACAACGTCTACAACTAATGTCACAAAAACAGCAAGTCACACATTTGTTTGAAAGTGATAGTGAAAGAGATCACAGGCTCCACTGTTTGTCCACTAACCAACTGTTGAGAACAGCAAATGAATCTTCATTACAAAATTCCTCTAGATTAGAGCAGTTGTCAACTAACCAACAGCAGAGATTGGCTGATGAAACACCACTTCAACGGGAGACTATATTGTCTCAGGGGGAACAGGTCAAGACAACATCCTCAGGTTCCATTGCACCATATTATTCCAGCATTTGATGATCCTCAAGTTCACACAGCAATACGTAATTTTCATGCTAAAATCTCATCGATTACTATCCCAGTCTGCATAACGTGTATGGAGAAGTTTCCAGGCACCAAAATGAAATTTAAGTCATTAGAATGTTGTCGATGTAGCCGGGATAAACATATCCCTAAGCTCTATTCAGCTCAAAATAACATGCATCCTGGAAACATTCCTCCACAATTGCAGGTTAAATTTAATGTAAAACTATAAAAATTAGCCTAACTCTATTATCAAACTATGTAGTCTAAGATCTACATCCATTTAGCATACTCTGCTCTCCCACTGAATATGTTATAGTACCCAAGCAAACTCTTATATTTTTTTTTTTTATTAAACCACAAAGTTTACATCAGCTATAACTATAATGATGTATGACATTTTTAATTAAATAGCTGTATATTCTGTCTAAAACACCAGCCAATAACTTTGCTGGTAAAATATTTCATTATTCTTATGTTATCACAAATAATATAACATTTAAACTTTATTATATAAAGCAATACTATGTAGCTGATTACGAATTACATTAATAAAATAAATAATAAAATAATTCATTACTCTTGTTTTACCACAAAAAGTATAACATTAAAACTTTATTATACATAGCCTAAATTTAATAGCCTTCATCATACAGTGGTATACAATAGAAGCACCTATATGAAACAACAGACAAACATAACATTAACAACATCAAAATAAATAACTGTATCTATAGCTGCAATTACAGGGAACATGCATCGTTCGCTTCGCTATTGTGCGCTATTCGAGCGCACCACTAGTTTATTTATCTATTTATGGGGTACGTGAGACTTCTGTTTTCGCCCGCGCTTCTAATTGCGTAAGTTAGGTAAAGTGTTCACAGTTCCAGTGTTTTTCAATAAACGAGCGCGGAGAATCCTGCTGCACTGCCTTGCTCAACTTTGTTTCAACCAAAAAGTTTACAGCTACTCTCTTCTTGAAACAATTGTGAAGTCTTTGTCAAGCTGCGCTTCTTTGCCACTGCTTTGTCTGGGGTCAGAGACTTTAGATTCTCTGATGCTAACTGAGAATGGAAAGGGTTACACTGTGCACTACATTTAGACGTAATTTCTGTTCTATTTTTCTGTAAAAAGAGTCTGCTCGCTCGCCATGCATTTGCGCTATTCGAGCGCACCACTAGTTTATTTGTATATATGTATGGACGTATGTTTGTCATTTCGCGTGATTGTGTTAGTTATGTGGTCAACCCCGTCCCAAATTGCACTAAACCGAATCCTCTGGTTTATTGATCAGTACCCGTATCACCCTAGAAATTGAATTGTTTACCGTTTTGAATTCTTTTGCGGGTGCAGTTAAAACTTGAAAACTTAAGGGACTTCCATTTCTATTCGAGTTAGTGGCGGTGGTAAGTCAATGCGCTCTTTGTCATGGTTATAAGCCGTGCGCAACAGTATTTCCTCGAAAATACATTGTCCACTAGACTACCGCTAAGGTAAGTCTGTGTAGGTCCATGTCCAGTTATGTCAAAACATTGTGTGTTACAACCACTACTTAGCTAAAGAATATCACAAAGAAAACGTTTAAATAACCTGTATTGTTTTGTTGTTGTTTTTTTTCCTTCAATTCAAGCAGTTGCAGAGAGTTGTTACTATGGTACTGAAATCCCTTTACCGTGTATGCGAAATTTATAAACTGGACCTTATTTTCAGTAGCTTCAGTGTTAGAAGTCAAAATCATTCATATAAAAATAGTATAGTCTTTAGGCTCGCTCGCCATTTGTGCTCAAGCACATCACCAGTAATAATAATAATGCACTATTTATAAGCCGTACGCAACCACGAAGGTAAGTCTTGTGTAGGTATGCTCAGTTGTGTGAAAGTATTGTGGGTTACAGCTACTACTTAGAAGAATAGCACAAAAACAATACACGTTATTGAAATGTTTTCTGTTGTTGTCGTTTTTTCAATTCAAACAGTTGCGGCAAGTGGTTTGAAACGTAATTTAAAGTTTGAGTGTTGATAGTCATAATGATTAGGCTCGCTCGCCATTGGTGTTCAAGCACATCACTAGTTTATTGGCGAGCGAGCGTAGTGAGCGAGACACTTACAGGGGTAACAGAATCGAAAATTGGGGATGTTTGTTTATTTATTGGCGAGCGAGCGTAGCGAGCGAGACAGTATTAGGGATGGATAAAGCAAAATCGGGTATATGTTATATGTATATAATTGGCGAGCGAGCGTAGCGAGCGATACACTTATAGGGGTAACACAATTGAAAATCGGGGATGTTTGTTTATCACTATGTATGGACGTACGTATGTCATTTTGTACTTTGACCCTCGCGTATTTTTGTGTTCGCTCCGCGTTCGACCCCGTCCCAAACTTCACTAAACAGTATTAATCTAAGGAGCTACTACTTCTCGAGGGAAGCTGAGGTAAGTACGTAATTCCATATTTGTTAGCTAAATATGCAAAATTAACTCTGGCCTTTCTTTTTTGTAGCTAAGAGCTTGTCAACAGTGACTGGTAAATTCAAATAGTCAGATTGGCTCAAATTGGTACTACAAAAGTTACCACTGCTCAAGAAAATGAGGTAAGAAAATAATTTTGTATTTGTGTGCTAAAATTGATTGTTTTTGTTTTTGTAGGTGAGAGCTTGTTGTCAAGAATTCAAGGTAATTCAGATGGTCAAAGTAACTTCAATCGGAAGTTATCAAAACTCACAAGAATGATGTAAGTAGTAATTCCATATTTGTTGGCTAAAATTACAAATAATAACACCGGTTTATTATTTTATCGTAGCTGAGAGCTTGTTCAAGAGTTACTGGTGATTGAGATTATCAGAATGGTTGATGTTTGATACTACAAAAGTTACCATTAATCAGGTAAGTGAGTGATTTTGTATTTTGTGTGCTGAAATCAAATGTCATAACTGCTATTATATTGTTTGCAACATTATACTATTTTACCCAACTATCAGGCTCGCTCGCCATTTGTGCTCAAGCACACCACTAATTTATTTATATATATGGACATACGTATGTCATTTTGTACTTTGACCCTCCGTATTTTTGTGTTCGCTCCGCGTTCGACCCCATCCAAAACTTCACTAAACAGAATCCTCCGGTTTAGCGACCATTACCCGTATCACCTTAGAAATTGAATTGTTTACCGCTTTGAATTGTTTTGCGGGTGCTGGTAGCTCCATTTCTATTCGAGTTAGTGGCGGTGGTAAGTGAATACACTATTTGTCACAGTTATAAGCACTACTCAACAGCATTTACTTGACAATTCATTGTCCACTAGACGAACCACGAAGGTAAGTCTTGCGTAGGTATGTTCAGTTGTGTGAAAGTATTGGGCGTTACAACTACTATTAAGAATATCACAAAGAAAATTTAATAAAGGTGACTTGATTTTGTTGCTTCTTTTTCAATTCAAACAAAGGAGAGTGGTTACTATGGCATTGAATCCCCTTTAACAACTCAACTTTATTTTAGTAGTTTGAATAACAATAGTGTACTTGTGGGCTCGCTCGCCATTTGTGCTCAAGCACATCACTAGTATATATGTTTGGACGTATGTATGTTATTTTGTACTTTCCCCCTCCGTATTTTTGTGTTCGCTCCGCATTCGACCCCGTCCCAAACTTCACTAAACAGAATCCTCCGGTTTAGCGACCATTACCCGTATCACCTTAAACATTGAATTGTTTACCACTTTGAATTCTTTTGTGGGTGCAGTTAAAATGCAAAAACTTATAAGAGCTCCATTTCGTTTCGAGTTAGTCGCTATTTGTCACAGTTAAAAGCCCTACTCAACAGCATTAACTTGTAAATTCATTGTCCACTAGACGAACCAACGAAGGTAAGTCTTGCGTAGGTATGTTCAATTATGTGAAAGTATTGTGCGTTACAACTACTATTAAGAATGTCACAAAGAAAACTTTAAATAACGTGACTTGATTTTGTTGCTTCTTTTTCAATTCAAACAGTTGCGGGGAGCGGTTACTATGGGATTGAAACCCCTTTACCACATACGTAATTTAAAAACTCGACTTTATTTTAGTAGCTTGAGTATTAGTTGTTAACATCAATAGTGTAGTTTAAATTCGACTTTATTTTAGTAGCTTGAGTGTTAGTTGTTAACATCAATAGTGTAGTTTAAGGCTCGCTCGCCATTCGTGCTCAAGCACACCACTAGTTATGGCTCTCACTCACAAATACTAATTTTACTTGAATTGGGAAAGTCAAAAGTTCAATTACTAGATAGTAACTCAGTCTTATTATAACCAATAAAATATAATAACACATTCTTTACTGGTCACTGTGCAGAAGCAGCATTATAACAGATCTCAAAACTTCAAAGCAAAGACAATTTTATTGAACCATTGATAGCCTCAGCTGTGATTTCAATATTTTGGAATAATCAGTAGATGTATTCCCTCTTGCAGGCTACTTTTTTTATTTTTTTAACAATACTGAATGGAAAAAATGCTTGGCTGACCACCACACTAGATCAGGAATGTTGTATAAATTTTCTACATTCCTACTAAACCTAAATGGCAACAATTGTAGTGAGATTTAGTAGGCTAGCAGTGAGACTTTGAGAAAGCATTCAATATCTTGAGTCTGACAGAAAAATAGTAGAGTTGGCAAGCCTACAAGGCACTATGTATATTATATAGAAATCCTGAATAGGTGCTAGACAGGTACCCTGCCTGCCGGCTCATTGTTCCACATGCACAAAACACACAGCTAATGCGGCTCACAAAATGGTATACCAAAAAAAATAGAATGTTTGTGCATATTGTTGTTTCCTGTCCTCTCTTTCTTGTCATCTCTTTATCCTTCCTCCTTCGTCTCTTCTTCACTTCCTTCTTCTCTTACAAGGGAGAGCGTACCCACACTAGGTAATTGTTATTGTTTGTCTGACATTTGGAAATATGGCGAACCAATTTGAAGTTGACAGCAAGAGAATCTGAACGAGGTGTGTATGTATTCAGATGCTTCTGCATTCTATAGGAGCTGTCTGACTTGTGCAGCCCATTGAGCAGTACATCAAAGGTTTTGATTTCTCTAACAAGATATATACCAGTGGGTAGAGCTATTAGGGGTTGATTAGATGAAAATGAGAATGTGTGGAGTGTGTCAAGGGAATAGCTATATCATTGTATTCATGGATTATCTAATTAAGTGGGTGGAGGCATGCCTACAGCAATATCTAACAAGTGAGACATATGGTATTTATTCAGCAAACAGTTTCTTGACAGAGGTGCAAATTTGCCAATTTGCCCTGCCTGAAGTGTCTAAGACAACCATGACAAAATTGTAAATTAATGTATAATGTGTTGAAAATTCGTTTTTTTATCTCTACAGTTTTGTAAACTTTTCGCCAACTCTAATTATCAAGAAATTTTACTGATTGTGTTATGGTTTTATCAGTGGACACTTTTCAGGCTCATGTGTAGCTGTCTGCAGTTGTGTTTTCAAATATAATGTATGCAATCAATGCTCTATATAATTTAGTTCACATTTATAAATAGTTACATGAATGGCCTTCTAGCCTGTCCCTATCAAGGAAATAATGCCCCTACCAACAGCTCATTTAAAATTGGGAGCTATGTAGAAGGATTTTTGTTCTGAAGCATTTTCACTATGAGTGCTTAATAAAAGCTAATAGAATAGCTATAAGGTAAGAGTTAATTGTAGTTTTTGCTCTACAGAATTGTAAACAATTAGTTTTGCTATCATTGTACAAAACCTAGCTGTTGAACTCAGACTTTTTTATTTTGTGTGTTCAAGTCAGATCTAAAACAAGAGTAGAATGTTCTGTGGTTGTCAATACTAGCTCTTCTCACAGTTGACCTGCCAAGGAGCAACCAAAGTGTGTGAATGTGTACTGTCACCTTTAATTCTCTCACAGAAGGATACATTCAGTGATGTTCATTTATGTTAAGATAGAACGTGTTTATTTAATAAGGAATTATATGTACCTAGCAATTTCATATTACTTCAAGTAACTGTATAATTTTTTAATGTTAAGTCATAATGATTGATATGTTTTCAGGTAATATCTTGAAAAAACACTGCTCACACTTTTGAAGGCTGGGTTTCTTGTGTGTAGCTCTTTTCAGGCTAACCTGCGCTGAGAAAATTTATCGGGGTATTTGTTTAGGCGCTTTGAGTTCAGCTGCAAATTTCAGCCGCATCCTAAACCTCAAGTAATTTACGCTAGTTATCAAAAATATACTAGTGGTGTGCTTGAGCACAAATGGGAGCGAGCCTTAAACTACACTATTGTTAAATGATTGATTTTAACAACTAACACTCAAGCTACTAAAATAAAGTTGAGTTTTTAAATTAAGTTAATGCGGTAAAGGGGTTTCAATTCCATAGTAACTGCTCCCCGCAACTGTTTGAATTGAAAAAGAAGCAACAAGCACAATACTTTCACACAACTGAACATACCTACGCAAGACTTACCTTCGTAGTTCGTCCAGTGGACAATGAATTTTCAAGTAAATGCTGTTGAGTAGGGCTTATATAACTGTGACAAATAGCGTATTAACTTACCACTGCCACTAACTCGAATGGAAATGGAGCTCCCATAAGTTTTTGCGTTTTAACTGCACCCGAAAAACAATTCAAAACGGTAAACAATTCAATTTCTAAGGTGATACGGGTAATGGTCGCTAAATTAGGGGATTCTGTTTAGTGAAGTTTGGGACGGGGTCGAACGCCGAGCGAACACAAGAATACGGAGGGTCAAAGTACAAAATGACATACATACGTCCAAACATATATCTAAACCAGTGATGTGCTTGAGCACGAATGGCAAGCGAGTCTAAAGACTATACTATTTTTATATGAATGATTTTGACTTCTAACACTGAAGCTACTGAAAACAAGGTCCAGTTTTTTTATTTAGCATACAGGTAGAGGGATTTCAGTGCCATAGTAACAACTCTCTGCAACTGCTTGGAAAGAAAAAAACAACAACAAAACAATACACGTTATTTTAAAGTTTTCTTTGTGATATTCTTTAGCTAAGTAGTGGTTGTAACCCACAATGCTTTGACACAACTGGACATGCACCTACACAGACTTACTTTAGCGGTAGTCTAGTGGACAATGTATTTTCAAGTAAATACTGTTGCGCACGGCTTACAACCGTGACAAAGAGCGCATTGACTTACCACCGCCACTAATTCGAATAGAAATGGAAGTCCCTTAAGGGAGGAGACCCATAGCAACCGTTGGTAAGGCTGTGGGAAGTGTTAAGTGCTATCAACCACGAAAATCTACCACCCTCACGTGGCTCCGCATGCATCTCGCAAGCATAACCACCGCTTGATATATTAGTGCGCAAAGCAGGGTAAAAATCTCGAGAGTCCCTAACCTCAGTAAGCCTACTGGTGGGTTAGCTTTGACCACGTTGTTGTTACAACCAGCTTCAACAGCAAACTATAATCATGCCTTCCAGGAAAAGAAAGAGGGCTATTAGTGCAGCCACAGAAATGAGGAAAATGAAATGTGCTTTGAGAAGAAGTAAGAAATAAGTAAATAAATATAATAATTAAAAAAATATATACATACATATATATATATATATATATATATATATTGTATAGACATAGGATTGGAGCAAGTCCCAGCAATAGGTGGGGCTTCCACTGATACTCTTGATGATCCTTCCTTTACTAGTCATGATGTCACGCCCTCTCTTCGGCAGGAGTCATCATCAGAAGTGCTCCCTGATTCACCTTCTCAAGATTTAGTGTCCACTCCTACTGCTCCACCATGTGAATCACACCCTCTAGCATTTTTTAATCCATCTCAAGTTCTAAATGATCTCACTACCTAGTCACATGATGACCACAATTCTCCTTCTGTCTCTTCTCATCCAGTTGTGAGTTCCACTGAAGTTTCCCCAGCTCCGCAGGAAGCACTTCAAGAGTTAGTTGAGAAGCTTTCAGCTATCGCTCAACTGAATGGTTTGGTGTTTGATGTGTCCAGTCTCCCTCAGTTTGTGAATTATTCAGCCATACGACTCCAGACTTCTGGACCAGGGTTGGATTGAGCTATAGAGACTTGGAACTGCTCAAATCTGAATGCAAGGACCGAGAAGAATTTGTACGAATTCTGAAGGACAGAAGAATTAACAGCAAACCCCTCCAGGAGAAGCTGTCCAAGCACTTCAAATACAGGAAAATGAGTCATTTTTTTCCAACCCGGCTCTTTTCAGAGCCACTACCTCACAGAAGGTTTCACCTAAAATGTTCGCACACATAATCAGTGGGCTATTTCTTCAAGACCTGTGCGTCGGTAAGGCAGATGTGCTAGTATCGCCTGAACGGGGTGCTGTATAAATCCACTGCAGGACCCCTCCCAGCTTAGTATCGAAATCTAACAAGCTGGGTGCTTCTTCAACAGCACCGTAGCCGTTCTTTTCACTAAAAAGCAGCTGAAGCGGAGCGCACCTTTGGTGGGCGGGGCGCAAAATGCAATATCCGGGCCGGGGGGGGGGGG
>WLWD01005654.1_pt1 | contig 11994 bp, 9 predicted proteins | sample 6712731 | NCBI WGS metagenome assembly WLWD01 (sample SAMN12718690, study PRJNA576275) | sponge metagenome | isolation source: marine sponge | host: Mycale hentscheli | place: New Zealand: South Island, Marlborough, Capsize Point | collected 2014-11-01
TAATTATTTGCGCTCATGAGAAATCTAAATGGGTAGCAATTCAGATAGCATCCTAGACAAATAGTAGCAAAACTACTACCTTTATAATATTCTCACTACTTAATAATGCTAATAATCCAACCACTAATGAGATTTCACATCACAGTATACCAGAAAAACTTGAATTAAATTTCTTACAAAAAGAAGATAAAAAACTCTTAATGTACAAGCATAGTCTGTGTATTGCTTACATTGGGGTTTTTTTTGTTTTGTTTTTTTGTTTTTATGAATTGCAATGGCAACTTCAAATATTGTAACTATTGAAATATCATGTTTGTTCATATGTTCTGTAGTCCATCATTTTCTTTCAATTATTGACTACAATTTTTTTTTAATAAATCAAGCCAATATGACCATTAGGCCATGTTGGATTATGCAGTGAATTTATATGGAGGAGAAGAAAACAAACACAATGATTTCAATATCATTGTAAAAATTTGGTTAGGTAAATCCTTCTGTCCCTCCCCATCTTAGAAAAACAGGCACAGGTAAATAATATTAATATTCAAGCTGAAGCAGTGGATTCAAAACACTCCATTTTAGAGTTCAAATTATTACATATTATTTCTAATTATTTATATTCTAAAGTTATCTTTATCCTTTATACAAAATGCTGTCCTCCCTGTGTGAATGGAGGGAAATGTGTCTATAATAATACCTGTCAGTGTCCTCCACACAAGACTGAATAATACTATGCACAAAGTCTATCATCTACTGCCTAAACTAAGAAATTACATGAACTTTACCTTCATAACATATGCAGTTAAGTCCTTGTAATATTGTATAATTAGAGCAGGAGGAGGATGGATTGCAGTAGGAAATGTCAGAACAAATTTTTTCCTGACCCCACTTTCGGCAAGTTTCTTCTGAAGATTGGCAGTCAAATAGTTTTATCTCTGTACCGGCACATCCTGTTATTTCCATTCCTCTACTCATCGGGTTAGGAGGTAAAGAGCACAGACCTCCTATGATGGCTTGTATGTAGAGAAATAATACATTAAAATTCGTGGAGTGCAATTTAGTGTTGCCAATGTACTTACAACAGCCATGGCTAAATCTGTGTTTGTAGCCTGAGGATACTTACCCAATGTTGTAGTGTTGGGATATCCTAACTGGTTACAGGCTACTCTAGCCTCTGTGTTAGTCCAATGTTCTCCACACACTGGCATCCACTGAGTGCCAGGATTTGTGTTTGTACATATTTCCAGATAACCTTCATAACCACCAGAATGAATAAATAATCACCCCAAAGCAACTGATTTTAAAGCACCTAACTCCATATCAATACTTTTTACATGCTGTACTACAAAAAACTCCTAGCCAATTATTAGAACTTCCATTAGTTGTATGTACTCTTCGTATTACATAGACAGAAGGACAATCTTCAAACAATGTATGTTTATGTAACAACTTTCAGAATGGTTCAAATGGCTTCAATAACATACATTTTAATTGGAACCATTCTGAAAGTTGTTACATAAACAGTGACATCATGAAACTCTAAACATCTAGAAAGGAGTACAACCACAATATAACAAAAGAGTATCCAAAAGTACTCACTGAAATGATGAAATTCTACATTTTAGTGGCACTATTGAGTGCTTTAGTACATTGTGTACTTCAAGTATTTGCAAGTAAGAGATTAACTTCTTTAATAATTATCATTGAAGGATATGTTTTTAAAGATTGTCCTTCACTTGATGTCATAAGAAGAGTGAATACAACTGATGGAAGTTCTAGTATGTGGCTAGGAGATGATGGTTATGAAGGCTATCTGGAAATATGTACAAACACAAATACTGGCCTTCAGTGGATGCCAGTGTGTGGAGCAGACCTATGGACAGACACGGAGGCTAGAGTAGCCTGTAACCAGTTAGGATATCCTAACACTACAACATTAGGTAAGTAACCTCAGGCCATAACTATATATTTAGCTATAGTTGAAGTTACACTCTTAGTAGAACTAGTCAATTGTGCTCCTAGAAGTTCAGTATTTGCATTTTATTCCAAGCCATCACAGGAGGTCTGTGTTCTGTACCTCCGGACACAATTACTAGAGGAATAGAAAAACATGGATGTGCGGGTACAGAGACAAATCTAAATGATTGCCAATCTTCAGAAGGTACTTGTTCTGAGTGGGCTGGAATTATCTGTACATGTGAGTTACTGTATTATAACTAAGCAGTAAATTAAACAGTCTTATATTTACAGCTTTAGTGAGGTGCCAAAGAGAAATTTGTTCTGACCTTTCCTACTGCAGTCAGTCCTCCTCGTGCTCTAATTGTACAATACCACAAGGACCTAACTGTATATGTTATGGAGGTAAAGTTTCCTCACATGAATTTTTTCTATTATAAACATAACATTATTCTTTCCACAGAATGTAGTCCTCACTGTATGAATGGAGGAAGATGTGTCTACAATAATACCTGCCAGTGTCTTCCACACTGGACTGGAGAACATTGTGAACAAAGTCTGTCATATACTACCTATACTAACACACATACCGACAAAACTTTGCCCAGAAGTATTTCTACCTGTAATGTGACCTGTATGAATGGAGGAACATGTAGTGGTATTAATAGTTGCGTATGTATGACAGGATATGATGGGCTACAATGTGAACATAAAAAAGGTATTATCAATAATTCATCCAGTGTTCATAGCTATGATATATAATGTACTCATTTAGGAGAATCTTCACTGCTATACATCATCATTTCTGTCCTCGCTTTCCTGCTCTTCCTCATTATATTTATTATTACTGTTGTATGTTCTCTGCTATATCTGAAAGCATTCAAGAGAAAAAAGAGGTAATGTATGTAAGCTTCAGTTAATAATATTATCTGAATCATCCATAATTATTATTGCAACAGTAAGGTAAACTTTATTTAATTATTTGTTTGTTTACTACTTCCACAGAACACTAAATAATGAAACAAGTGAAAGTTTGCCTTGTGTTGTTCCTACTCTATCTGAAGATATAACAAAGCCTATATCTGATACAACTTCAGGAAATTCCCAGAATAGTATTGATAAGGTCCCAAACAAGGACACATATCCTATTACTCTAACGTCTCCTGGGGAAAATAAAAATGAAACTGCTTTTATGATACCAAACAACAATATATACACTGGGAACTATGACCTAGTAGGCCCAGTAGAAGAGGATCATAGTATTTTAATAAACAATGGTAACTGCCCAGAATATGCAGAAGTCAATGATTGTCTTGTAGAGAAGCCAGTAGAGATGCCCTCCACTACACTCAGACCTGACTATCAGCCACAGGAATATTCAGAGCTCAATCATGCATATAAAGAGGAGCAAAAATGTCTCACTTTAGACAGGCACATGAAAAATAGTCAGCTACAACAGGTACACTACTCTAAATTTAATCACAACATGTCCATTGCTACTCATTCCATCAGACGTCAACACCCGGGTGAAACATACTCCAGCCTAGAGACTTATCACTCCGACAGTGGATATCAAACTACTGAAAGTAAAGATGTTATTTCAGACAATGAAATTGAAAGAATTGAAAACACACATTTTTAGAGTGATTCTGCTGTGGATAATGACTGCAGTAACAGAAAACAACATACCAAAGAAGAATCTGAGGCCATACGTGATAGGGAATTCTTGAGTTCAAAACATAGATTATTGGAATTAGATGGCAAAAGTTTCATGACTTATGACCATTGCACGTTAAAATATAACCCACAGTATAATTGTAATTAGAAAATATTCCAGCTGCAATAACATGGCCTGTAACTCTTACCACATGTCTACTTATTTCTTTTATTGCATATAATCTATTTTTAGAACACAATACTACATTTTGCACACACTGTTGAATTCTGATGTTGTAACTTTATAAGTTACTTTAAATAGACCTGTGTTGCTAGGTATGTTTATATCATTAATATTTAGAACTTCACTAGCCATTTTTAATAGAATTTATAACATAAACGTTTCGACACACTATACAGTGGCCTTCTTCAGTATGAATATGAAAAAGATACAATGCATTAACCCTAAGGGTGACAGAAAATAAATAAGATACAATGCATTAACCCTAAGGGTGACAGAAAATAAATAAACAGCTTTAACAATAACTAAGGAAACAAGCCCTTAAGAGTAGTTAGAATTGTGAATGAGGCAGTTGTACACTGTAGGCAATAAACCCTCATCTCTGTTCATTGAACTATTTCTCTTTTTTATTTGCCAAGATTCCAGATAACATCTTTGGTATAGATTAGAATGAGAATCTATGACCTTTGCATTATTCCAATCTATGACATGGTTGGACTTTACTGCATGTTCTGCAACAGCTGAGGTGAAGTAGGTGCTATCCGGTATAATGGCTCTCTTATGTTCTTTTAGTCTGTCTTCCAGTGTTCTCCCTGACTGTCCAATATAAGTGTGATTGCATGAACCACAAGGTATTTGGTATACAATGCCTCTCTTCTCTGACATGGGCACCTTATCCTTTGCATGAACCAATATTGTCTTCAGTGTCTGATGTGGTCTGAAACATGTCCTGATGTTAAGTGGTGTTAATATTCTTTTGATGCTCTCTGAAACATGCCTGATATAAGGTAGCACTACTGTCCCAATGGGTTCGTTATTGTCACTTGACTTCACACTTGTTGACACAGAATAATTCATTTTGATGACACTGGATGGATAACCATTGGTTCTTAGAGCATCCACAATATGATTTTTCTCCTTCTTTTGGTCGTGAGGACTTGTACAAATGTTGTTAGCTCTAATAAAAAGCGTCTTGGCAACTGCTACTTTATGAGCTAGAGGGTGGTGTGAGTCGAAACTCAAGTACTTATCCGTGTGTGTCTTCTTTCTATACACACTAGTTGAGAAGGAACCATCAGAGTGATGTGTAATATTGGTATCTAAAAAGGCCAACTGGTGATCTTCTTCCATTTCAAATGTAAATTTGATTGAGTCCTCAATAGTATTGAGATGTTCATGGAATGAGAGGACCAAGTCTTCAGGTAATGCTGTAAAGACGTCATCAACATACCGTTTCCAGAAAGATGGTGGTGAGTGGAAAGTAGACAGTGCTCTTTGTTCAATATCTTCCATAATCAGGTTTGCAACAGTTACAGAGACAGGAGAGCCCATCGCTGTACCGAACACTTGTTGGTATACTTCACCACAGTATGTCAAATATGTTGCGTTAAGACAAAATTCGAGCAATCTGACAATCTCCTGTGCTGTTAGAATAGTTCTCTCTTCTAGTGTCGAATCATCTATCAACCGTTGATAGGCTATCTCTGTAGCACGTTTCACTGGAACACTGGTAAAAAGAGACACGACATCAAATGAAACCAATTTAGTTTCTTGTGGTAGATGTTGTTCCACAATAAAGCTTGAAAAATCCTTTGAATTTTTGACATGAGAATCTGTTTTTCCTACTAATGGTGAAATGATCTTAACCAGATGTTTTGATAACTGATATGTTGGTGAGTTTATGAAGGAAACAATAGGTCTCAAAGGGATTCCAGGTTTGTGTATTTTTGGTAGACCATAAAAGAGTGGAGTTTTACCAGCTGAACTTCGGAGTTTATAATAAAGTCCTGGAGGTATAGAGCCTGACTTCTTTAATGACATCAAAATCTCATTCAATTTTCTTTCAATCCTTTTTACAGGATCTCTGTCCAATTTTTTGTAAGTTGTAGGATTAGATAACATGGTCCTAACTTTCAAATCGTATTGAGATTTGTCTAGAAGAACAGTAGCTCTGCCTTTATCTGCTGGTAAGATCATAACAGAATTGTCATTTCGCAACTCTTTTATGGCTTTCAATTCATCAGGTTTCAAGTTACTAGGTGGTGGCCTGGCTTTATTCAAAATTCCAATGATGCCAACTCTAGCTAAGCTTGCTTTCCCTTTATCTGCTTTTCTTAGACCATCTTCAACGGCTGCAACAATTTCAGGGATTGGAATCACTTTGGGTGATGGAGCAAAGTTGAGTCCTTTGGCCAGAACATTCTTCTGTGGTAATGTCAATGCTCTTGATGACTCATTCACCACCCACCTTTCGACGTTTGGTTTTGAATCATTAGAACGTTTCTTGTCTAGAGGCGATGCGCTTCGAAATAGATGACTGCGATGTATTAACAAGTTGAAGTTGAAGACTTTTTCTACCCGCGGGCTAAGTTTTGTTTATTTTATACGCGTTTGAAGCCTACTGGAGTGCGCACTCAAAGGAAACTTTAGTTAGAAAAAAAAAGAAACTTTTAGAAACTTTTTTTTTTTCTTGTGCAAAGGTCATAGATTCTCATTCTAATCTATACGTCTATTGTAATATTGTCTTCAGTGTCTGACTAGATAACATGGTCCTAACTTTTAAATCGTATTGAGATTTGTCTAGAAGAACAGTAGCTCTGCCTTTATCTGCTGGTAAGATCATAACAGAATTGTCATTTCGCAACTCTTTTATGGCTTTCAATTCATCAGGTTTCAAGTTACTAGGTGGTGGCCTGGCTTTATTCAGTATACCAAATACCTTGTGGTTCATGCAATCACACTTATATTGGACAGTCAGGGAGAACACTGGAAGACAGACTAAAAGAACATAAGAGAGCCATTATACCGGATAGCACCTACTTCACCTCAGCTGTTGCAGAGCATGCAGTAAAGTCCAACCATGTCATAGATTGGAATAATGCAAAGGTCATAGATTCTCATTCTAATCTATACCAAAGATGTTATCTGGAATCTTGGCAAATAAAAAAGAGAAATAGTTCAATGAACAGAGATGAGGGTTTATTGCCTACAGTGTACAACTGCCTCATTCACAATTCTAACTACTCTTAAGGGCTTGTTTCCTTAGTTATTGTTAAAGCTGTTTATTTATTTTCTGTCACCCTTAGGGTTAATGCATTGTATCTTATTTATTTTCTGTCACCCTTAGGGTTAATGCATTGTATCTTTTTCATATTCATACTGAAGAAGGCCACTGTATAGTGTGTCGAAACGTTTATGTTATAAATTCTATTAAAAATGGCTAGTGAAGTTCAAATGAAACCAATTTAGTTTCTTGTGGTAGATGTTGTTCCACAATAAAGCTTGAAAAATCCTTTGCACAGATATAGTACTTAAGCTGGGTCGTATCCTGTGTACATGACGGTGACAAGTTTGTTATCCAACCAGGCTGATGCTGATATATTCTTAGCCTGTACTGTCATGATATCTCCCCTGAATTAAATAATAACAGTAATGAAATTGTTATTATACATTTCTTATTCTACAGTATCGAATTTATATTATTTATATGTCATTTACCTGTTCTTCAACTTTATTTTTTTTAGTATGCTGGGAAAACCTTTACGGTTCGATCTGGCAGTACCACAGCCATAGAGACCTGACTGGTAAAGATCATCAAGTAGTCCATGTGAGGTGAAGAAGTTGTCAAAGAAGATGTATCTCCAAGTATGATGGAAATCTTTGGTGAGTTCTTTGACAACACCCGTTCCAAGTCCATGTTCAGTTTGTTTTTTTTTTCCAGTATACACGTCAAGCCTGCAAAAATATCCATTGGAGCTATCTCCCAAGACCCACACCTTTATTCCTCTCCTGGTGGGTTTCTTGGGCATGTATTTTTTAGAAAATATGATTTTTCTCCTTCTTTTGGTCGTGAGGACTTGTACAAATGTTGTTAGCTCTAATAAAAAGCGTCTTGGCAACTGCTACTTTATGAGCTAGAGGGTGGTGTGAGTCGAAACTCAAGTACTTATCCGTGTGTGTCTTCTTTCTATACACACTAGTTGAGAAGGAACCATCAGAGTGATGTGTAATATTGGTATCTAAAAAGGCCAACTGGTGATCTTCTTCCATTTCAAATGTAAATTTGATTGAGTCCTCAATAGTATTGAGATGTTCATGGAATGAGAGGACCAAGTCTTCAGGTAATGCTGTAAAGACGTCATCGACATACCGTTTCCAGAAAGATGGTGGTGAGTGGAAGGTAGACAGTGCTCTTTGTTCAATATCTTCCATAATCAGGTTTGCAAAGGATAAGGATTAGATAACATGGTCCTAACTTTCAAATCGTATTGAGATTTGTCTAGAAGAACAGTAGCTCTGCCTTTATCTGCTGGTAAGATCATAACAGAATTGTCATTTCGCAACTCTTTTATGGCTTTCAATTCATCAGGTTTCATTTCATTTCATTAATATTTAGAACTTCACTAGCCATTTTTAATAGAATTTATAACATAAACGTTTCGACACACTATACAGTGGCCTTCTTCAGTATGAATATGAAAAAGATACAATGCATTAACCCTCATTGGTTCTTAGAGCATCCACAATATGATTTTTCTCCTTCTTTTGGTCGTGAGGACTTGTACAAATGTTGTTTTACTAAACATTTATTCCACTAAACCTAAATCACTGAGAATATATCTGAAAATTAGCTGCAGTTCATTTGTATAAAAACAAGCAACAATACGCGAGTACGATAAAAGAGTTTGCAAGAGTGAACTAGTTAAATATAGTTACCCATGACAGGAAACCATGCTTCTTACCTCGAAGATGAAGCTTTTCCTTTATCTGAAGAGGTGTCATCATTCACTCATTCTGTCCCAACTTGCACACGTGATTGGAATATATACTCACAAAAACATTTCTGTGTGAGTTAGTTTATATTCTCAAAACAGATTGACTTGTGCACAACATTAAAAATTACTTATTTAAAAATCAAAAAGTGTTTCTTACTTGCAACACATTTCTGAATGATGCAGTGATGAGAATTTTATATAAAGTTAACTGCAGACACTCTCACTATTACTACCTTAGCACCCAACTAGAAATAAAGTCTGTTCATTTACAACTCTGCTTCTAAAGTGTCTTTCCATGATTCTACCAGGAAGAGACCTTAAACCATGTTACTCATAGACTTATGCCCACTACATAATCATCTTCAAATACATGCTGGTGAATTTGCACAAGTAGTAGCAGTGTAAGAAGATAGCCCCCTCCCCCCTCCCCTTCCCTCTCTTTTCTTACACATCTGAGAAGCAGTTATTTGCACATAAAAAATCTTGCAACTCTTAACTTACATGATGATGATAGAATTGTATCATAGAGTCATATAGTTGACCTAGGCGTTCAAAATTAAGATATAGATAAGTTTCTGACAATGTTGACATAAAAGAACACTTCAATGACATCATGTATATATAATTCACATTGTCAACATAAAAGGATATTTAATGTAAAAATTTCCTAGCATTTTTCCAGCATGTACACTTAGATGTGCCAGAATATAGTCACCATCAATAACAACCTTAAAATTTATTTCAGCATTCATACACAACCTTATAATGCACACCAACACAGACACACATACATTAAAGTATCTATCAGCACTACAGGATTCGAAGCACACATAATTCATAGCTTACCAATTTATTCAAGATAAAGTAATTAAAAAACGGCGTAAAATCCAAAGGGCCAGCAAAACAAAGAAGTTTGACTATGCAAATATTATTTCAACTTTAGCAAACGCTAATATAACAGCGCACTATATCTGTCAGTAGCTAGCTGTATTGTCTTATACTTTTGTATCCATTTGTTAGTGTTGATAATTTTATGTGCAGTTGAGTTGGAATGCCACCACTAGCCAATTGTGTCTCAAAGTTTTCCAAATGACACATGGTAACCAGTACATTGCCAAAGTTTCTTAAACATTACAGGTATATACTCTTCCCAATATTGGTACTACTACTACTTATTAGAGTTGCACACTTGAAAAGACTATTATAAACAACTCCATCAAAGTCATTTCAATTCACAGAAGTGATGCAACATTGTACCAAGTGATACCACACTGTACCACCTGATCCACCTCTACCACCTGGTACCACATGTACTATGAAAGTAAACTTCATAAACAGTTAGTAGGATTCACTTTTGGCTTTAATGCTAAAAATATTGGCTATAGCTAAATACAGAGATGCAATGATGTAGTTAGAATGTGGGCGTGGTTGACACTAGATATGCAAGACCAATTACTGTAGCAGAAAAGTGTGTTACAACAAAGACTAGTACAGAGAGGGAAGTCTCATGTTGTTACAACAATTAAAGCTGTGGGGTTTGCTTGTTGTTTCAGTTGCTTATGTTAAAATTATTCAGAAAACCAATTTTGGAATGTTTCGTTTGTTTTTAGTCTCTTGGTAGCAGTATTTCATGGAGCAGCCACTGCTTTCCTCCCTACTTGATCCACCTGCAGTTAATACCTTCCCGATTCCTTATTTGTTTTGGGGAGTGTATATTTGCAACATCCTCAAACCCACCCTCTACTATACAATCCCTTCAAGATACCCAAGTAGGACCTGGCCTTTGCTACACAATGCATGTAGCTGGAAGAGAAGTGCAATGACCCTTGCGCTATCACACTCCAAGGAGTGGAGATATTGTCGTATTTGCATTATAGAAATGTCAGTATCTATTTATACACTGCTACTAATACATAATTATCAATAATACTTATGCTACTCATACGACCACAAGTTGATTTCATGTTTGCATTTGAATCCCAGTTTCTATTTATATATACCTCCATATTGTTAGGTAATCACCAAATACTAATGCTACACATAAGACTACAAGTAAATGTCATGTAGGCATTTTAGGAAGCCCAGTATCTTAACACATCCATATCATCATCAGCTAGCACACTTGAGAAGACTATTATAAACAACTCCATCAAAATCATTTCAGCTCACAGAAGTGATAAAACATTGTACCAAGTGATACCACACTGTACCACCTGATTCACCTCTACCACCTGGTACCACATGTACTATGACAGAAAACTTCATAAACAATTAGTAGGATTCACTTCTGACTTTAATAGGTTTAGATAAATAAAAAAAAGTGTGTTAATTATATCTTAACGAAGTAATAGAATATGGTCATTGTTGACATTAGACATGAAAGACCAATTACTGTAGCAGAAAATTGGGTTACAACAAAGACTAGTACATACAGAGAGGGAAGTTTCATATTCAACAATTAAAGCTGTCTTGTTTGCTGTTGTTGCTGTTAACAATTATATTAAAATTATTCATAATAACCAATTATGTGAATATTTCATTTATTTTTGTTTTTTGTTTTTTGTTTTTTGGTAGCTGTATTTCATGGGACCCAACATGTTGTTGAGCACTACTTTCGACTCTACATGAAAACTGATCATATATATTATTAGAACATAGCTGGTGTAGCTTTTGTATTGTGACTGGGGGACTCTAAATCCCTTAAGTCCTTCAGGGAGGGCTTCTATTATGTAGATGCCCTCGCTCTCAGGGCATAGGGCATCTACATATAGATGCCCTCGCTCTCAGGGCATTAATTTATTTTTTTTAGAACTACTTGGCTTAGTTGTAATTGATATTAAAGGTTACAGATGAGCATGAGTTGAAAGGAAAAGAATGTCCAGGTAAACTGTTTTTAGTGTTTGAAAGGTGTGAAATGTTTGTGCTTGCAGTTTCAGAGCAGAAAGTTGGCTGTTGTTGTTCCAGGGAATTGGATGGATGAGTAGATGAAGCATCATGGAGTTGCTGGTGGTGAGGAGGCATCTGCAACTGCTGCTGGTTGGTAGTTCTTTCTGGAATATTGCTACTCAGTATATCGGATAAAACTTGTTGCTGCTGACTTGTTGTTCTCTTATAGCTTCTCACTCCTTCCAGACTTCTATGACCGGTTCGTTCCATGACCATTTGCTCATCTACTCCCAACTCATAAAGTCTGGTTGCTGCTGTTGCCCGAAGAGAGTGATTTGTTTTGAACCCTTCAATGCCAGCAGTCTTACACAGTCTGCAGATAGTTTTACTTAAGGTGTTATGACCAAGTGGTTTACTTGTGTACCACACTGCTTCAGTGGGTTTGTTTGCTGGTTGTAAATAGAATGCAGTTGCTGAATC
>WLWD01004739.1_pt1 | contig 11985 bp, 3 predicted proteins | sample 6712731 | NCBI WGS metagenome assembly WLWD01 (sample SAMN12718690, study PRJNA576275) | sponge metagenome | isolation source: marine sponge | host: Mycale hentscheli | place: New Zealand: South Island, Marlborough, Capsize Point | collected 2014-11-01
GATTGTGTTAACTACCAACTACTCAATTTTGCATATTTCAATTATTTACATTAAATATTCTTACTACATTAAAGCAGTTAATAATACATTTTTAATTCCTATCCGATTATATAGGTTATCATTCATACAATTAAATCAGTGCAAAAAAATTAACTATGCCAAAGATTCTTACTTTACACGATTATTAGATAGGAATTAGCAAGATTTTAAAAATGATAGTTAGTCCTTAGGATAAAAATAAATATTAAAACCACCACAAACAAAACTTTCAGGTATAAAGGAATAAAATTAAAACCCAGAAAGGTTAGAACATTTTAATATTACTAAAAGGAGCAGGAAACAACTAAAACTCACTGATAAGTTTACACTAATTATTATAATTATATATATTTTAAAATTGATGATGTACACCATTTCTGCGATCAATGGGTGCTCACTAATTTGTTCATTATCATCTTTGACTAAAACTATTTCGATACCTAAAAATATAGTGTTATTTTATAAAAAGTAGCTCTAGTGGATATGTAGAAGTATCATATTAACTGTTGTGCTTGAGCTCAAATGGCGAGCGAACCTGTCTTATTATGTCACATAATACTATTACATTACACGATTTATATTAGCTAGCTTCTACTTTGATGACAAAGCAGTTGACCATTAATTGAACAAATACAGAAATACTTTTTGCCTTTAAGTTATGGTTTCTGTACTATCCAATAATAAGACATTCTTACTATTTAAATTACAAGTAACTTTTGAAACAAGCATGCTGACTAGCTACCAAAAAATAGTGTAATTTTGCAATTTTAGCAAAAAAATACAGAATGATGGACTTACTTCAGTTTTACTGAGTATTAGTAGCTTCTGTCTGTAGTATTCAGTGTCTATCTAAATACTACTGACTCTTTTTATCAACAGTTGCTTGCATATACTAAAAGGCTGAGTTTTTGAAATTATGTCTGGTTAAGAGTTCCAATGCCATAGGAATTTCCAGCAGCAGTTTTCTGTAATTAAACAGTTCTAAAAAATTTTCACAGTATCCAAAAAAACTGAGGACAAACTATATAAGTTGTAATTAAAGAGCCATTGTGTGTGCGTTGAATGGGTACACGTACCATTTATAGATATAACATGTGCCCGATTTTGCATTATCCGCCCTTGATGCTATCTCGCTCACTCTGTTTGCCCACCAATAAAAAAAAACATTCTCCAGAGGATGAATAGAAGTATTATATTACAAACTATACCAACATTTTAACACCTAATGATTTCTACAGCTTTACTGCAAAAAATACTAAGATCAGATTGTTATACATTTAGATTTGCTATTACTATATGAAATTTAAAAAAAAGTATAAAACTAGTGCAGCTATTGTAACACGAGCACTTATTTTGTATTTATCTTTGTAGGATCAACATAATGAGTAAGAACAAATACAACATGATAACAGTTGATAGATATAAGACAACAGCGGATATGATCTCACATCTCTAAAGCATCAGCAGGGCATATTTAGGGGGAGCAGGGGGTGGTTGCCCCCTGTAACTTTTTATTGCTACTTTATTTATGTATCACTTTGCATTAATTTAGAGTAGTAACCATGAGAAAAAGAACTGATTAAGTAAGGCATATAATCATGCTCTTTGACAGCTGTTATTAGATATACATTATATAAATATGTATATATAAAATATATTATACAGAATAAAAGTTTACCTATAATATTATATACAACCGATGCTAAACATTCACCTGGAAATATTTTCTAGATAAGGCCGTGGTTCTTTCTAAAATTTTATCAACAAATTCCAAATAACATTTTTAGGGTTATATATTCTATTATTAAATTAGCGACTTTAAAAGCTTTAAATTTTATTGACCTCAAAAAAAAGTTATATATATTATTCTAATAATGCTTAGAAGCATAAAAATTTTTGCCATATCTGATATGTAAATTATTAAAATGGCTTTTAATGTTGTTAGTAGTAAATTATTGATCTTAATTGCTTTACATGCATAAATTATTTGATATATGTTTGTTTAAGTATTAAATAGTTCCTAGTCATCATCACTGTTCAATATTTTGTACTGTAGATTGCAACCTTGTCAACACCTAGATGGTGTCACTGTGCTGCTGCTTTTGTTCTTTCTTCTGAGCTCACAGAAGTAATGATATTTGGAGGATATGATCAAAAATATGATATCCTCTCAGATACTACATTATTAAGACTGGGTGAGTTCTACAATAAAGATGCTTTTTAAAATAATTATTTAAGCTTTAAATGAAATAAATTTTAATTTGTAGTTTTATTTAACCAATAATAGTTAATATAAATTTTAAGCAAAATGTGCTCATCACAAATTATCGAGCTATGTCATAAACTTGCTGATATCTTTATTATAAATATAATTCAGCAGAAATATTAAGCAAATGAAATTATTATTAGGAATAATATATATTATATATATATTATATATATACATAATACTTATAGCACGAGTCAGAGTACAATATGGGAAAATATTTTACGAGCACGCAAAATATTTTCACGAGCCAAAGGCGAGTGAAAATGTGGCGTGAGAGTAAAATATCATTCCCATATTGTACGACGAGCGTGATAAGTGATTTATTGCTTCTTTGAAATTTTTCTCAACCGGTTACAATACAATTTTCATTGATTTTACTCGCTACGCGCGCGCTACAAGTAGCGTACAATATAAACCGTACAATATGGGAGAATACAGAACGCTCGCGTGATGCGGAAATATTCAAGTAAAAATATCAAAGCTGCAATAAATATACATATATTATTCACTCTTACAATATTTATATCATGCTGTAATATACTGTGTATAATATCATTTATTATGTATATATATATAATAAGATAAATTTACAATAATTGAAAAATATATGCTTAATGTGCATTATATTAGAAGTAACTCTGTTGGTTTAATTGTTACATAATACTAGTCAGTAACACTTCTTCATCTAATAAAGAAAGGCCATTCTTCTATTAGCTTTATAATAATGATATTTTATACAATTTTTACACATTTGATAAATAATTTTTCTTGCTCACAAATTTTTCATGTGTTTGCTTCACTATATTTCATGCTGTATAAATTCATCATTCATCAGACGTTAACATAACTTGTTTTTTTTTTATTTCATAGTTATCAATACAGCCCCTCCATTCATATAAAAAATTTAGTTCATTATTATAATTTCTTTATTTATTGTATTTACACTTTTATTGTTCTATTCATATTCTTTGCTTTATGCATCTCAATAATGTAGTTGTTTCATGTTAGTATGCAAATCTAACTTAAGTAATAAAATGATGCTCACTCAAAACTCTGACATTCCGAGGTGTGCAGTAGGTGTTTTAACATCTTATTTGCCCTACCAGTTTATTTAAGCTTTTTCCTTTGGCTTAACTGGTAGATCTCTGGTGGCATTCCAACTACTTTCTGTAGTATTTTCTTTTTGCTGTGGAGGTTTAGAGATCTCCCGGTGACAGTTTAACGCTCTCTGGGCTCCATTAGTAGCTACAGTTGACATTTCTGCTACCCCTAACAATATTGTGAATTAGTGTTTCATTATAAGTAATTAAAAACTTTATTTTTTTAATATGATTTCATTGAATTTATAGAAAAGGTACAACTTTCAACTTCATCTGCTTCATCTTCTATGAAATGGAATATATCAAAAATCATTCATTCTTCAAAGTTAAGAAATAAAGATAGAGTAATGGAAAAAATTTTACTAAAAAGTAAGATTGTAGATTGTTGATAGGTCGTGGATTGGTTAAATCCATTTCATGAAATAATATTACTGGCATTTTGACTAGTTAACATAGTTAAGCATGTAAAAAGTGAATTCATTGTGTATATTATTTTTTGTTTATTTGAATATTTGTTTTTGAATACTTTCATTTCACATTGCTGAAACAGAGTAACATTTTTAATAACATGCACACAATATGTAGCTAGTCAAGAATTTATAAGATTATTGGGTTCAAAAAGAGACTAACTTTATAATAAGCACGTACACCACATCAAACATTGAAGTAGCGGAGGTAGCTATCAAACTATGGTTGGTAATTGCTCCCTCAATGCCTGCCAACTATGGAAGCTTTAGTACATAATGAGGAAGATGGAACACAGCATTAGGAACTAAACTTGCATTTGTATGTGGGTCGGTATCTCCATTAATAAAAATTCCATTATTCCATTATTTCTCACAAAAATACTCACTGGTCATAGAGTTAGTGAAACTACGATATGAAATAGGTAACCCATGACATCATTGGAAATATTGTTGCCAAAAGCAGTTATCAACAATAATCCCTCTGTGTCATGGGTAAACTATTACATAATTAACAGTATTTGTATTTTGTTGTATGTTGCAGTTGAAAATATATACTTAATCTAACTTTAATTTTGGTAAATAAAAGTTTCACTCTTGTAATGTGAATATTATGACTATAAAATTGCATTATCAAAGGATGTGGGTCTCAAATATGCTTGGATGATATAATATTACATTCAGTTGGTATATTTTTTCAGCATTGAAAATGGAGCAACATAGTTGTATAGAGAGCAATGCAGCAAAACAAAAATGTTCAAGTAGTCAAGGTAACTCCAACATTATTTCAAGCTTATCATGATAATACTATAATAGCGTACTGATTTGTATGAGCATATACACTATTTTGAAGTAAATTTGATGTTGCTATAATTGCAATAATTACAAAATACTGTGCAATGTATTAATCATTGAATATGTTTTTAATATATTTGTAAGAGAAAATATACAGGTAAAGGTACTCGTGGACCACCTAAATGCTCAACTTTTGCAGACCTGTTAGGAATCAGTTAAGGTTAATGAGACTTTTCTGAACCATAATTTTCAATAATCCTGTCGATTTAGTTTTTCAATTTTTATTTTGATGTAGATTATGTGCAATTTTTTCGTATTGTGCCAAAAGTACAATATATTTTGAAAAAGTAAACACACAGATTTACCTTGCTATAGTTCTTCAAAAAGGAAACATAATGATTAACCTTCCTCAAGTTAAACATCAAACTTAATTCAACCAGTCACACACAATTTCATAGAGCACAGCTCTAATGCCACACAGTTATAGCAGCATCAGTAGTAAGATTATGCACAGTAGTAGAATTTGGTGCATTCATTAGGTGTACCATGAATGAAGACAATCTTGACTTGATTGGATCAGGACTGCAAAGATGCAGGAAACACGAGAGTGTTTCCCTTCCAAGTGAATGCATGGCCTTTGAACATTAGTAGTTTTGAAAAGTTTATAATAAATACCTGGAAAGTATAAACAGGACACAAAAATGTCACAGAGTCATTAATTTTATTAATGAATTAAAGTCAATGTCCTTGGCTAGAGTTAGATACTTTCATTGTTACTGTTAGTCTGAAAATGTTGTGCATTTTGTCACTTAACAATACCTTTAAGAGTTGCCATTCGAGTCTTTCTTGCTTGTTTCTCATATCACTGAACTTGTCTTCTATTGTAAGGCCTTAACTAGCGTGGAGAAACTAAGCAATGCAAAGTGGCACTCCAAGGATGCAATGAGAAATCAAAAGTTTTCGTAGCCTTGGGCGTCCTCCCATCTGTTATTGAAAACTGGAGTGCACAGGACTCATTATCCAATGAGCAAGCTGTTATGTGCAGCAGATTAATAGAACCTTTATGTCCAGATACAAATTTTTCTCCTCTACTGAGTTTGCAATACAGAGTGTGATAACACTAGTTTAATAATTGTGGAATATCTCAAGGGTGATGTCCATAAAGTATTATTGTAAAGATATCTAGCATGGAGTAGAGATGTTTTTGCAGCTAACTTTCTCTACGGAAAATCTACCTAACCTGATCATAGTATATGTATATCAGCTGGGAAATGTTATGAACCAACACTCGTATTACAGCTAACTTTACTCCTTGATTTACCAACCCAGTCAGCACTATCAATATTTTATATTATCCAGCATTAGAGCTTATATTTAACTATATTTACAGAGCAATTGTAATACATTATTACAGTTCTGTGCTCAGTTGTGTGGTAATTACCCTGTTGAACTCAAACAATCTGTCAAAGTAGTGCTGCTAATTGCTGCCTTCCTCTGTTATTAATTATCTACATCATATCTGCCTCAGCAATATAGATATCACCTATCTAAAAGAGGCAGAAAATTTAGTTTATACTTATTGTTTTGTCTGTCTCAATATTGCGGAAGGCTTGCACCACTTTTACTCTAGTTCATGTCATACAAAATTAAAACTATTTATTTAATATTTTATTTAAGGTCAATGTTATATGTTTAAAAATGAAATTGTCTGATGCAAACTGTTAAATGCTGTAATTCATATTATACTGAAAGACTTCAGAATTTATATTTTACAGTTTTTATTTCAGAATTGAGTGCAGAAGACTTGGGCAAGGTATACGAAGAACTCTATGAAGCTAGAGTGCAATGGAAGCAAATTGGTCTCAAACTTGGTCTGACAATGGCTACTTTAAACTCTATTGAAAGTCATCGTCACTATAAAGTTGAACCAGGTTGCCTGGACATGTTGAATGAGTGGTTAACAAATGGAAGAGACAGAAACTGGAGTATACTAGCTGATGCCTTGAGAAGTCCAATAGTTGGTCATCCTAACATTGCAGCTGCTATTCAAAAGAAGTACAGCACTTGATGTGTTTACTTTGAACCATCACATTTATTTTATAGTTGATATACTATTTCATATTTTGTATAATTATTTTCATACAGCATTATTTCTGTTAGGCAAATATTATTCATAATATTGTTTATTATCTCTTTCAGATATGTTTATCCACGTTAGTAGCTAAATAATTTCATACATTTTATTTGAATATGAATACACATAAGTTGTGGGGCTGTCCTAAAGGAGGCATAAGAATTGTAATTGAATGTTCATCGTCATTTATGTGTTTATTGTTTTTCATCTGTTTTATGTTCTTATGCAGTCTTCCATCCATGTGGTGTGGAATTGTATAAATTTAACATGCTGGCTTTCAAGTGTAATAAAAATATACAACTTGACAGTAAAGTGAATACAAAATTTTGTTAATTGACTTACGTGGGTCTGCAAGTCGGTCCATTTCAATGCTCAGCCTCAGAAGCACACAATGTCGCCCAAGAAAGTTCCCACTATCGCAGAAGCTCCTGGATTAGGAAGAGTTCGGTAGACTGCCACCAGAGTTTACTCATGAGTGGCCACTGATCTGTTCCTGATACTTTAACTAGTCCCTCTACCTTATAATCCCTGAGTTAGGGTGGAAGGTTGCTTACAGGAATAACTAATATTTATAAAATAAAAAGGTGATACAGAATAGGCACAAACTGAGCACTAACCTAAAATGGGATGGCTCAAGGCCAGAATATATAACCAAGGCAAGCCCAGTGGGAAACAAATAGAAAAATCAATGTAAGCATGCCCAATAGATGAGCACTTGGCACTCTAACTGCTCACGCATATCATGCGTGCATTTATTTGTCAGATTAGTACTGTTTCATTATTGTTATGTTTTAAATGTATATTCGTACTACTACTACAATAATTTTACACACAGTATCTTGTATTTTAATATGTATATATTAATTATTATTAGCATGTAAATACTTGTCTATGCCCATGCTAAACAAACAATATCACACTATTGCTCCTATGATTTAGAAAGCATATCTTAATTGAAAATTATTTCATGGCGAGTGGAGCTGATAATCACACGCTCCATAATATAGGAGGAGAAAAATGTATTTGTCTTGAGGAAGATAAAGCCTGTTACACTTGCATAACTACACCTGCTATATTTATTCGCTAAATATAACTAATTTGAAGATGTCAATTAGCTTGTTATCATGTGGTAAGGAAGGCACAGCAGGTGATGCCATGTGAAATTTAAGAATTCAAACCCTATTTTTGAGAGCTACTTTTATTAATGGGCATTAGTTCATAAAGAAGATATGAAAATAATGTGAAAATGATGATTTAGCTACCAACTCTGCTCATCACATGAATCCGCATACTATTGTCGTCTACTCTTACGGAAATCTAAGCATATCATTATTATATGTATTGTATAATATATATTATATACCGTTTTAATCAGCGGTATAAGAAAATCTTATATGTGAAGCTGAAGGACAACTGCTTGTGGTAATTTAAAACAACCGTGGTGTTCGCCCACCACTCTATGAGTGACACTCTACCACAAAGGGTTGACTTGACCCGTTGACTTTTTCATGTGAATATAATATTTGAAATGTACAAGTTAATATACTTGTATACATACCACCCTGATCAAGTAATTATAGAACAATGAAATTCTTATGCATTCATCATCCTGAACAGAACAAAATGAGGATCTTATCTTTGAAATAAATATTTTGACTGTTAGGACTTTCTCTAATGGTTCCTAGTGTTATTTACTACACATTCAAAATAAAATGAATAGTAGGGTGTGTTTTTTTTACTCATGAGAATAACTTTGGTATGAGGTCTAACCATTGGGCTAAACTTAATGTGTAAAGGCTATTAAAACAGGAAAATGTTGCTTTTTTTTTTAAAAAAAGTAGCGCTAATTTATAGAGAATAAAGTCTAACAAAATAAAAATTGAGAAAAATAGTAGCACAAGTTAATACAGCTTCATAGCAGCTATAAAAATATAAAAGACAAATTAATATTAACTAATGAATTATAATTCAAACTGAAAATCATAAACTGATAGGCTGTTTTTTGTGCGTGATTATATGATCCTTGTGTTGTAGACTGATACCAGATAGAATCTCATATATTATAATGGGTCAGTTACAACTATCATAGTAGTTACAGAACTATAGTGCAAGATTCCAGATTGCTTGTTCTTATCCTGGTCAATTGATGATCTCCACTCATAATTTTGTGTTGTGGATATTTAGACAGCAGTATAAGAACTGTCATAATATTATTATGTATTGATTTTGTGATGATTTGATGCAACAAAGTGGAGACACACATTTACACACACACATGGCTGTTATGTTTCTTGCTTGAAGTATTGTTGCTTATTAGTCATGCTAGAAAACTATTTTGAGAAAGAAACTCTATAGGTATTTTTAAAACCTAAAAGCTGAATTTATTATATAAATTCTTTGCAGAACCATATAACCATTAACTTAATCTTTACATTTTGCTACATCAAATTCTATTTTAGAGATGTTGTGGAGAAAATAGCAGATGCCATGATTGGAGCCATTGGCATCTTTTTCTTTGATCAGATACAGGTAAGTATGGTCATGCATTGACTCATGAACACCAACTTATTCATATGTGTGTACAGGGAGTCATGTGGGGTATCATGAGAGCATGTGGCAGACAAGCCACTGTGGCGATTGTAGGGTTCCTGTGCCATGGGTGCTGGGATTGCCTCTGGGCATCACTCTGGCCCTGGTCGTGGGCCTCAATGCCAAGGGCATGTGGATTGGTTTCAGTGTAGCCGGGGGAGTGCAGGTTGGTAAGATATCACCTTTTCAGCACAGCGCTACCAGGGTTCTATCTAGGAAATTTTGTCTGGAGGAGGGGAGGGGGAAGTTTGGCCAAATCCATACTGTCTCTAAATATATGAAGATACAAACCAAAAATGATTTACTGCTGAAAATCAGTGAAAATAATTAACATGAAAGTATGTGAAATGCTATCACTTTTAACTTAGCCTAACAGTATACTGCACATAGCATGCCCCCAGTGTAAGGGGGAGGGGGGGGGGGGGGGGGGGGGGGGGGGGGGAAGCTGGAAGTTCTTTTTTTTAAGTGGGGGGGGGGGGAGGAAGCTAGTGAGTTTAGGGGAGAAGATTCCCCCCCCTCCCCGCCCCCCACCACGGCCATCGCGCCACTAGATAGAACTCTGGTATCTTTTTGTAATGCAATATTCTATCTATATATTGAGGTTATTAGCTAAGCGCATTAAACATTGCATAAAATAAAAATTTGTGGGACATTTCGATTCGAGAGTTTTCTTGTATTGTATAGCTGAAAAAAACTCACAAGTTAAAATGTCCTATGACTTTCTTTTTATGCTATGTTTTATCTCTTTAATTACCTTAATACGTAAATAGATATTTTGTTGGTCCTAATTTGTCTGCTGTATGTAACTAAAACTTTGGCATACCATGAAAGGTTTTTTTTGTTTTTGTTTGTTTGTTGTGGTTGTTGTTTTGTTGTAATTGTTGGGGGGGGTTTGTTTTTGTTTTTTGCAGTGCATATTTGTTTATTCTTTTAACTGACCCGTTGTTATATATGTACTTGTGTTGTGGTTATTTGTGTAGACTGTGATCCTTTCAATATTAATAGCTACTACAAATTGGAAGAAGTATTCTGATCTTGTAAGCTTTAATGTTAGTTCACATGAAGTACTTGCTATAATATACATTTATAGTAACCATCAGTGTACTTGCAGAAGAGAGCTATAGTACTGATTTCTATTCTGTTTGTCAGGAAGTCAGTTAAATAGTCAATTATTTAACAGCAAATCTTGAAGACAGTAACTTATTGCACTTATGTATAGGTAATGCCCCATTGTCATGTTGCGGTCACATGAGATATATTTTTTGGGCAGTCTGCCATTATTGTGTAAACTATTCTTCCTGCAAATTTACAGAGTGCTGCAATTAGAACTTCACGATTGAGAGGCAATGTTTGTAACTGGTGGATGTTTTTCGCATGTACCTTATGGATAGCTATAGAGCTAGCTTCTCTTATAGAAACTGCAATTTACTCATGTCATTTTCACTGCAATGAATAATATTGATACCCAATGTAGCAACACCAGAGAAATCTTATCTAAGGAATACTTTTGTAAAATGTTTGGCTTAATAGTATACAGTCACGCTTGTTGTTGTTTTTGTTGTTGTTTTTCACCAATTAATTTCGTTTAAGTTGTGTTTCACTTGGCTGGCTGTTGTCTATTTTTAGGCTGTGAAAACTGCCCAAGCTAGTCATAGAAGCCATGAAGACATTGCTGAAGATGATAGATCAGCAGTGGAACTAGTAAATATCTCTAAGGTACATACAGAGCTGTCAAATAAAGATGTTCTTGAAGTAACTGAAGTGTTCGACGAGGCAGTCAGAAATTGTGATGGACTTAACCCAGAGATCCAACAGGAAGAAGATGAAATGGTGAATGAAATGGCAAATGAAGAGGAAGATGAAATGATGAATGAAGAGGAAGATGATGTACTTGACTCAAATGTGGCCATAATACGAAGCTTAGTTTCAGCAGCTGATAGTGATGAGCCAGTGCATATGTCTCTGCCTGTGTATGATTCTAGCAGTAGATTCTGTCGTTCAAGGATTAGTATTTTGGTGTGTCGGGGACTCCTCTTGCTAGCTGGCTCTATTTTTCTTGGAGTGGGCATCATTCTGGCTGCCACAATTCGGCACAGCAACCCACTGAACTGCAGCACCATGACACAACATATGCAAATGAAACAATAGACATCTTCACAACATATTCTGCAGATTCAAGAACTACTACTGACATGCCCATTTCAACAATACCACAATTATAGACCTCCTTTTTTATCCAATTTGTCTTATAGGCTTTATAAATTGGAGATCTTATATTGTTCCATAATTACATTAGACTTTTTAATTAATACATTTTGTTAAAGGGCTGGAGAAGATCTACATTAGAGTTCATTGGCTCCAATATTGTGATACAGCTCGTTACTGTCAAGTGGCGAGTCTAAAAATAATGTTTGGATTACGTCGTTTTTTGTCCCATTGTGTCCTTCTGGTACAACACATCTATTCAATAATCCATTTGATGAACAGAAAACTTCTTGGGTTGTCTTACAGATAGTTGTACGATTATACAATGTATGTATTATTGTTTTTGTACAATCCCATGCCATGACAACCAATGTCACTCCTCGGTTCAGC
>WLWD01002706.1_pt1 | contig 11972 bp, 10 predicted proteins | sample 6712731 | NCBI WGS metagenome assembly WLWD01 (sample SAMN12718690, study PRJNA576275) | sponge metagenome | isolation source: marine sponge | host: Mycale hentscheli | place: New Zealand: South Island, Marlborough, Capsize Point | collected 2014-11-01
TGTCATACTTCAAAGACACTATAGCTATAGCCACATCAAATAAAGCCTACAATTGAATAATAACCTAAAAAATATCTTCTCTGTTGAGTAACTGGAAAACTATCAATTGACCTTAGTGCAACGTTAGAGTCTGTTATACAGTTTTCACATACAATGTTACAATGGTAGGAATAAAGTCTGGATGTCGTATCAGTAACTTATAGATACCATTATTAAATCACTGCATTGTTTGTATTATCTAGTCTAGTTACACGTCTCAGAATATCTATGTAGCTGTAAAGTTCTAGATTCACTGGTAGCTAAACCATTCTGACGGAAAACTGACTGGAAAACTTAGTTCACTTTAGTGCAACATTTAGTGTCTGTTATACAGTTTTCACATACAATTTTACCATGGTAGGGATAAAGTCTGGATGTCATATCAGTAACTTATACATACCATTATTATAAATCACTGCGTTGTTTGTATTATCTATTATCTAGTCCAGTTACAAGATTATGAATTTGTCAAGTCTCAGAGTAGCTATATAGCTATATGGTTCTAGATCCACTGGTATAGCTAAACCATTCTGATGAAAATAGTTTTGTTCATCATGCCATTGAAGTATACAGATTTTGTATATTATCAGCAGTAACAGCAATTTATTTTATTGCATATTATAGTTTAATAGAAGCAATTTATTTTGCAAAATAATGAAGTAGCTATTCCTACTGGAGGTCAGATAGCTATTTGGGGGTGATGTATGCCGCTTTACTCGTCAGAAGATACCTGCAGGCCCGACACCCCTCAATTTAGTGATGGATCAATCCTTTTTTATCGAAAAAAACCGTCTTAGCTGTCCTTATACGCTTTAAAACCTGTCCATTCGCACGGTGATGGATTTGTTATTGTTTTTATTTCTCTTATAACTATAGCAACGGAAAGGTACCGCCCAATTAGGCAAAACAACGGTCGTCATTTGTTCAGACACATTGCACACGCAGCGCATGTGGAAAGAAATGTTGTGGGAGAAGAAGCTTGACGAGCTACAGTGGTCTGTCATATTGATTAGGTAGGCTCAGGCGTTAGATACTGCGTGAATTAATGGGGCGGTGGTGTAGGGGTGGGATTAATGTGAAATAACTATAATATACTCTACTTTGAATGAGTTGTGCAAGTGTTAGTCGTGTAGGTTTAAACTATTTTAGTTTAAGTTGTTGTACATTAAGGCAGTCAATCCAGAGTAACCTTACAAATAATCTGTGGAATATACAATTGAAGCCTATTGTCGAATACTTGTGCTAGCCATTAGTATTTGTAGTAGTCACACGACTGATCAGCGGTGTTGGAAGATGTTTAGTAAAGGGGCACGTTTTCTTGGGGTCGGGGGTTTAAAAGTGAGAAGTTGCCTTGTTAGATTATGCCCCACAATTTTGGTGGCCTGAAGCCCCACCCCCCACCCTCTGCCTACGCCACTGCTGATATCAATCACGGTGGCTTTGCCCCTATAGCCTCCTCTACACACTGCCCAGATTGTGTCACATAATATTTTTAGTTGCTACGGGTTATTATGACCATGTGAATAAAACACTCAGGTTTACTGGACTGACTGGCAAGTTGAAGGTCTTGCCCTAGTTCAAGCTGGCTCATAACCAACCTGCGAGGCAAGACTTACTGGCAAGTGTTTGTTCTTGACGAAGTCCTCAATATAGATGGAATCAAGCAAGTCTCAAGTTGTGGTGTACATGTCTCATTTGAGTTGAGTGTCCATCATTTTGGTTGAGGTGATTGTTCAAACTATTTTATGATGATGCCCAGGGCATACCTGATTTAGGTGATGTTTGTGACCTTCCTGTTGTTGCTGTGTGGCTTGCAGGGTGGGGGAGGGGAGAGAATGGACAGGATATGACCTTTGAATGGGACGTGATAGGGGGTTAGTTTCATTAAAAGTCCAGGTGGAGGAGATGGGGTATGAGTGATATGCATCAGTTTTTATTGAACAGGTGAAGGATGTGGACTCCTGTCACATGGTAATAGACACATGTATGAGCTGGTGATGTTTGTGTGTTCTATTGGAACTGTAGTTCTTGGACTTTCTAAGTCTTAGGACAGAGAAATTGTAGGCTGTGGTTTATGCTTTTATCACTTGAGTGATGTCCACCAGTTGTATTACTAATTTCTTTCATGATTAGTTTTCATGTAGCCACAAGATATTTGATGACAGACATTAGGAGCACTCTAGTTCTGCAACATTTACAATAAAGTTGAGTAGCTTCTTATCAAGAAGTGCAACAGTTTTATTATTAATAATAAATAATAATAATATTACTGTTATAACAGAAATTTATTATAGTCAGGGTTTTATCTAGAAAATTTGTTTGGAAAGGGGTGGGAGGAGTTAGGGCATATCTGCCACCCTTAGGCTGCAAGACAAAAAATATTTACAACTAGCAAGTACCCCACCTCATAGTGGCGCTTGACTTATTGCACAGTAAGAATGCAGTAGCATAAGTTATTTTTGTTCATTGTTATCATTCTCTACATCAGTTTCCCTCTCCTGCTCTCTTTTTCCTGAACTATCCAGCTTTTCTTATCCCCAACCTTTCCTTTCTTTCACCTTTCTTCTCGAGTCATGGAGTCCCTTCTATTTCTTTGTCTCTCCTGCTTCTGAATATTTCTGTCCTTCTATCATGATTGTGGACTTGGGCTTTGTTGAAATGTTGCCTTCTTTTTCGCACTTTCCCCTTCCTTCTTGAAACTTATGCCGCCTTTACTCAGTGATTTCATTACGCCGCCTTCTCCTTGTCTATTCAACCCTCTTTTTAGTGTACTATTAATCACTTTCAACTGAATGGGACAACCTATTCAAGGTATCACGATGCTTTACCACCATACTTTTTAAGTTCGTGAATTATTCATGAATACACACTATTGATCGATGTTGCTGACACAAGAGCATATTATTATATAGATTCTTTGAGTAATTAGCATGGCATTATTATTAGTTTGAGTGCTGTAATTTTGAGTACTGCCTAACTGCATACTGCACTCAGATACTATTGAACTGTGATAGGTGCTGGATTCTAATGTTGTGCAACTTTACTAGAGTATCATATTTAGATAGTTTCTTCACTATGAGGAGGCGCTTGGCCTTAATTACAATGTTGGTATGATTATTTAGTACACATTGATTTTTAAGAAATTCTTGAGAAATTTTTAATTTATTGAGTGTTCAGGACTTTATACAACAAGATAAGAAGATCACATGTGTGGTAGACTATGCAGTCGAGTAAAAGTGGCTTGCAAGGTTAGGTGGATTCTAAATTAGGAAATATTTTTGAAGGGGAATCATATAATGTATATTATAATATACTAGCATCAAGTACCCCACCACACAGTGGCGCTTGACGTATTGAAGTTATTTTGCTCAGTTATCATTCTCTACTATTAAGTATGGTTAATTAGTTTTCCTCTCCTGCACTCTTCATTTTAGCTATCTAAGCTTTTCTTATCCCCCATATTTTCTTTCTTTAGTTCTGTCTTCTTGAGTCATAGAGTCCTTTGTCTAATTATCCTGCTTCTGAATCTCTGTCCTACCATCATGATTGTGGACTTACGCTCCACGAAACTTTTGAAACCTACACTGCCTTCCCTCATCTATTCCACCCACTTTTTAGTAACAATTAATCACTCTTTACTGAATGTGATGACTCTTTACCCATTGAAGTAAGGATGATGCTTGGCCAGACTGTTTAAGCTGATGGATTATTCATGAATACACACATGGTCATTGTCGTTATTTGACACACAAGCGTAATATTCAGGGATTCATTTAGAAATCACTTTAAGATTGGGCGAAGTTGAGTTTGTGCCATCTAAAGGGTGACACAACTTTCGTGCAGAATTATGATGAGAAAGGAGATGGGCATGATTTAAGCATTTCCCTTCACCTTAAATATTCACTTTTTAACTACACATTTTGCTTACGATATTTTAAGAATATTTCAAGGGGGCGAGTGTCTCCCCTGCCCCCCCACCCTAAATGAACCCCTGTTACTATAATATTAGTAAATTTTTCAAAATTTTAATGAACAAGTCCAATCCGAGTTTTTTTTTTGTTTTGTTTTTTTGGGGGGGGGGAAGTTCTCTTGTTGCAGTATTTAAAATTGTGAAGTATTATACTATTGTGAAGTATTATACTATTTTAACCCACATGGCTGAGGGTGTCTGTTGTTACATATAAAATCTTGTAATAGACTGAAAAACTGTGTGACGAATAGTTGATTGTAACTTTGAGCTGACATTTGAAGGTGATTGTATCACATGTGAGAATTGTTTTGCTTGGAGTAACAGACACGTGCTGTGTGTGTTTACTTAGACACACCCTTTTTCTAAACATTCTACTGTGATGCACATGCTTGTATGAGAATGTATATACGCATTGATCAATGTTTTATGCATGATTTTATAATCGTAATATTTATACAATTAAACATTAGCTGTGCTATATTTTCCCCAAAGTTCGAAGGGGGATTGGGGATCCTAGGTTTAACCCCCTTGGTATGTTATAACTAAGTTGTGCTGAAATAGCAGCCAGCATAAGGAAATTGTATGGGTGCACAATCTATGCTATTATCCTATTATTTGCATAGGCTGCAACAACTAGTGGAGTGAGATGACGTAAAATCTAAACTGCTGGAGCTGTTACTTTTGCATATGCCATCAGAGGCAGAAGGAGTGGTGAAGAATTCTCATCAATGAAATATCCTTATTGGAAGTGGCAGTAGCTAAGGTATGTAAATGATTGGTAAAACAAGAGTATGGATTGGGTAAAGTGAGAGTATGGACTGTGAAGCAAGGGTATGGATTGGGTAAAGTGAGAGTATGGACTGTAAAGCGAGGGTATGGATTGGGTAAAGCCAGAGTATAAACTGGGTAAAGCGAGAGTATGGATTGAGTAAAGTGAGAGTATAGACTGGGTAAAGCGAGAGTATGGACTGGGTAAAGCGAGAGTATGGACTGGGTAAAGCGAGAGTATGGACTGGGTAACTCGCTCTCTGTGCCTGTTGTCCCTTGCTTCTTCTTTCTTTGTCCCGCGCTCGTCTGACCTTTGGTCCCTGCGCTTCTTGGGCTTGTTTTCCAAACACTCGCTCCTTTCCTTGATTTCCCTCGCTCTTTGTCCTTTTCCCTCCCGTCTTCTGTCTTGGGTCCGCGCTCTCTCTTTCCCTTTGTCCTCGCGCGTCCTGGCCTGGGGTCCCGTGAGCGTCTGGCTTGGGTCCAGCCGAGCAGTCTTGGCCTGGGGGTATATCGAAGTCGGGCTTGGGTACAGCGCGAGTATGGACTTGGGTAAGGCCTAGTAAATGTACTGGACTAAAGCCGAGGTATGGTTGGGGTAAAGTGAGAGTATGGACTGGATAAAGCGAGGGTATGGATTGTGTAAAGCGAGAGTATGGACTGGGTAAAGCGAGAGTATGGACTGGGTAAAGCGAGAGTATGGATTGGGTAAATAGAGAGTATGGACTGGGTAAAGCGGGAGTATGGACTGGGTAAAGCGAGATTATGGACTGGGTTAAGCGAGAGTATGGACTGGGTAAAGCGAGAGTATGGATTGGGTAAATAGAGAGTATGGATTGGGTAAAGCGAGATTATGGACTGGGTAAAGCGAGATTATGGACTGGGTAAAGGCGGAGTATGACTGGGTAAAGCGAGAGTATGGATTGGGGTAAATAGAAGAGTATGGATTGTGGTCAAGCGAGATTATGGACTGGTACGCGAGATTAATGGACTGGGTAAAGCGAGATATGACTGGGTAAAGCAGAGTATGGATTGGTTACATAGATATCTGGACTCTTAAAAGCGAGAGTATGGAGTTTGGGTAAGTGAGAGTATGGATTGGGTAAAGCGAGAGTATGGACTGGGTAAAAGTGGGAGTATGGACTGTAAAGCGAGAGTATGGATTGGGTGAGCGAGAGTATGGATGGGTAAAAGCGGAGTATGGATTGGGTACGAGCGAGAGTATGGGACTGGGGTAAGGTGAAGCGAGATTATGGACTGGTAAAAAGTCTAGAGTACTGGAGCGTGGGTAAAGGCGAATAGTAAGTGACTGTGGGTAAAGCGAGAGTATGGACTGGGTAAGCGAGGTATGATTGGGTACGCGAAGTAATTGACTGGGTAAAGCGAGAGGGTATGACTGGGTAAAGCGAGAGAATGGACTGGGTAAAGCGAGAGTATGGACTGGGTAAAGCGAGATTATGGACTGGGTAAAGCGAGAGTATGGATTGGGTAAAGTGAGAGTATGGACTGGGCAAAGCGAGAGTATGGACTGGGTAAAGCGAGAGTATGGATTGGGTAATGCGAGAGTTTGGACTCTGTAAAGCGAGAGTATGGATTGGGTAAAGCTAGAGTATGGACTGGGCAAAGCGAGAGTATGGACTGGGTAAAGCGAGAGTATGGACTGGGTAAAGCGAGAGTATGGACTGGGTAAAGCGAGAGTATGGACTCTGTAAAGCGAGAGTATGGACTGGGTAAATAGAGAGTATGAACTGGGTAAAGCGATGGTATGGATTGGGTAAAGCGAGAGTTAGGATTGGGTAAAGGGAGAGTATAGACTGGGTAAAGTGAGAGTTTGGACTGGGTAAAGTGAGAGTATGAACTGGGTAAAGCGATGGTATGGATTGGGTAAAGTGAGAGTATGAACTGTAAAGTGAGAGTATGGATTGGTAAAGCGATGGTATGGATTGGGTAAAGTGAGAGTATGGATTGGGTAAAGCGAGAGTATGGATTGGGTAAAGTGAGAGTTTGGACTGGGTAAAGCGAGGGTAGGGACTGGGTAAAGCGAGAGTATGGATTGCGTATAGCGAGAGTATGGACTGGGTAAAGCGAGAGTATGGATTGGATAAAGCGAGAGTGGATTGGGTAAAGCGAGAGTGGATTGGGTAAAGCTAGGGTATGGATTGGGTAAAGCGAAAGTATGGATTGGTTAATATGATAGATAGAATGTAGTTGCCAACCAACCCAGTTTTACTGAGATTCTCCCTAGTTAATTTTTTCCTGAAGTCTACCCTATGAAGTATTCAAGCTTATTCAAGTTTCTCGCACTTTTAAAGCACAATAATATTTAATAGTAGATCATTCAATAATTACAAAATTTGAGTTGAATGGGCACCAATTGACATATTTGTCCTTTTGATCATAATTTTTATATTCATTTAGTGGGTGTGGCCAACCCTGCATTTACATTCTGAGGAGTTGGCTAGTATTGGTAAATGTTGTGAATTTAGTTTAAAGATTGAGCGTGTCATTGATTAGGTAAGGGATACCTTATTAGTAAGATATACCATGTATTTGGTAAGGTAATTTATTGATTTGGTAAAGGGTAGCATGAACTAGCTGATGCAGCCACTGGCACAGAATGCCTACTGCTAACATTTTTATTTTTTCCAGTCTGTTTTTTTTTGATAGCTATATTACAGTTGAAGTGTAGTTTTTGAATCTTTTTGGGTGTTGATCCATGCATTATGCTTTTATAAATACTTATAATTTAAAATTTTAATGTTAAAATTTGTTACGATTTGTATAACTAAGTATTATGGTGCATCCTCGTTTATATGAACTACTCAACATTCAGAGTGAAAGTAATTATATTTATTTTTATATTATTGTACTTATTCTTCTGTGTTTCATATCTGAACTTTTCTATAATCACTCAAATGAATAATTTTAGATGGTTTGAACGAGCGAAAATGGACTGTATTTTTTTATTCTTTTAAAGTACTGTTTTGCCATCAGTTGTTATTGACATTGTTTGTGTATTGTAGATGGAGTGACCAAGTTAGCATTCAAGGAAACAAACAATTGAAATTTTAATTCAAGTTTTAATTTGTTTCATTTTAACATTACCTTTTATTGTTAAATTGATATTAATTTTTTTATTTTATATCGAAATGAATTAAAAAAAGTTTTCAATGTGGTTATTCATGGTAGTCAATGTGGGTTAATGTAAAGGTTCCAGACATTATTGAATTAGTTACCAAGAAAGTTGCAGCCTTATCAAGGTGGGTTTGGTGAAAGTTACAGACTTTGTCAAGGTGGTTGCCAAAATGGTGCAGACTTTTTCAATGTGGTTGCAGAACAGTACAGACTTGTCAAGGTGTTTAACAATTGAGTTTTCAGCCAGGTTTGAAAGGTTTGTAAGCTACCTTGTCAACAAGGCAGTTCCACTGTGTATCCCTAAGGAATCTTATCTTATGATTGTGTGTCCTATAATTGTTCTCCCAGCCTCAATCTTACGAATCGTTTACTTTGTTGTCTTTTTTTTTTTTTTTGTTATTATCACACTGAGTTGGGAATTTGTATATTACGTGGCATTAAAATCGCGTGATTTTTTAAAAAATTTGTTACTTAAAGTGGGAGCTTTATGCTTGCTATAGAGGAATTTATAAACACACAACAACACACAATTTTTGTGTTAGCGGAGGGGCATATTTTCACTCAAGCGATAATTATAACATAGAAGTATTTTTTTTAGTTGCCATAATCCTAATAGAGTATGGGTAAAGGGTATATAGCAGTCAAGTCTAAAGAGATTAAAAATGGGTAAAGGGTATTTGAAGTTGCAGGCAAGGCAATGAATTTTGGTAAAGGGTTTTTAGCTGGAGTAATAGTTTTGTTACAAACCCTACTAACCCGAACTTTGGAGTTTATATACAATTCTCATCTTACAAAACCTTGCATAAATGAAGTTAGTTTTTTACAGGCCAGGAGAACAGTATAGGGGTTAGTCAATGGTTATTGTACCATTCACGTGGAAATTGTAGTGTAGAATAGAAGTCTGCGTCTGAGTAGCTAATTAAAGTATAAGTTTAAGAAATGTTACCAATGCAGGCAGAAATCTTTGAGTTGAACCTATAAAGGTATTCAGCAACATTCATTTTATGCTGGTCAGGAACCTTCCAGGTTGACTAGACAGTACCATAGAAAAAGTACAGGATAGTTCATCTGTACTGGTGCAGGTCAGGAACCTTTCAGGTGGACCTAGAAGGTACTTAGAAAAAGTGCAGGAAAGTTCACCTGTACTGGTGCAGGCCAGGAACCTTCCAGGTGGACCTAGAAGGTACTATAGAAAAAGTGCAGGAAAGTTCACCTGTACTGGTGCAGGCCAGGAACCTTCCAGGTGGACCTAGAAGGTACTTAGAAAAAGTACAGGAAAGCTCACCTGTACTGGTGCAGGCCAGGGACCTTCCAGGTGGACCTAGAAGGTACTATAGAAAAAGTGCAGGAAATTTCATCTGTACTGGTGCAGGCCAGGAACCTTCCAGGTGGACCTAGAAGGCACTATAGAAAAAGTGCATGAAAGCTCACCTGTACTGGTGCAGGCCAGGGACCTTCCAGGTGGACCTAGAAGGTACTGTAGAAAAAGTGCAGGAAATTTCATCTGTACTGGTGCAGGCCAGGAACCTTCCAGGTGGACCTAGAAGGTACTGTAGAAAAAGTGCAGGAAATTTCATCTGTACTGGTGCAGGCCAGGAACCTTCAACGTCAAATGACCTAGAAGTACTGGAGAAAAAAGGCAAGGAAATTTCATCTTACTGGTGGCAGCCAGGAACCCTTCCAGTGACCTAGAAGGATTATGAAAAAGTTGCAGGAAAGTTCTCACCTGTACTGATGCGGAATGTGACCTGCGTGTCAGACATATCTGACCTGGTACAGGAAATGTGAAAGTACAGGCCATGCGCGCAACTGTCCTAAGAATTCCTGAAGTCAGGAAATTCCCCAGATATTTTCCTGTGAACAGATAAACAAATGAGACATAATAGAGACAGTTCACAGTTCAGTTCGCAGATAGATTCAGTTCTCGGGCGGGCCGGGCCTCAGACTTGAGATTCTTGTTCAGGATCTGTGTTGGGTCCCGAACATACTCCGGGGGGAGCAGGTGATGAAGTTCGTTCGTGATGATCCTCGTCGGAGTCAGTCACCAGTGGTACGAGTCGGTTTGCAGATCTCTGGTATTGCTTGCCCTTGCAACGAAGGGTGACAGCTCTAGTGACACCATCTGTGCCACAGTGGAGTTCCTCGACAACAGCCAGGGGCCAGGCCCGAGACTTGAGGGTCTCGTCCTTGACCAGGACTACGTCTCCAACCTTGAGAGTGTAGCCTGGCTTGAGCCACTTGGCACGTTGGGTGCAGCTGGACAGGTAGGCAGAAGACCAGTATCGCCAGATGTCAGCTTGTAGACGTTCCACCAGATTCCACCTCTTTAGGAGTGAGAGTTTTCCGGAGGATGGGCGTCTACTGGGAAGAGCCTTGAGTGGTCTCCCAATAAGGAAGTGACCAGGAGTGAGGGTGTTAGATTCTTGCAGGTCATCAGCTCTGAGAGGTGCGATAGGTCTGGAGTTGAGGACACACTCTACTTCAGTGAGCAGAGTGTAGAGTTCGGGCCAGGTCATAGGATGAGGAGCAGCTATCTTTTGGAGGGCGATCTTCATGGCCTTGACTGCAGCTTCCCACAATCCGCCGAAGTGGGGGGCTCTTGGCGGAATGTGGTGCCATTGCATGTTGTTGTTGGCTGCGAAGGAGATGAGGCTGCCTCGGAATTTCTCAGATTCTGCCATCTTCTGAATGGCACGGATCTCTTCCCGGGCCCCAATGAAGTTGGTCCCGTTGTCAGAGAACAGGTGGGCAGGGCAGCCACGCCTCGCGACAAAACGACGAAGGGTAGCCATGAAGTCTTCGGAAGTGAGTTGGTGGCATAGGTCCAGATGGACGGCTTTTGTGCACATGCACACAAATACAGCAACATAGCACTTGACGTGCACAGGTTTCCTGGTGTAGCCAACACGCAGGGTGAGGGGCCCAGCAAAGTCCACACCAGTGTTATGGAAGGGCGGAGCTGGGGTGGTTCGGACAGCAGGTAGAAGTCCCATGAGATGAGTGAGAGGTTTGGCGAGAACCTTTTGGCAGGTGACGCAGGAGCGAGACAGTTTTTTGAGGTAGTTGCGCAGGCCAATCACCACAAAGGAAGTGGAGATGATGGTGGACAGAGTCGAAGTACCGGGGTGGCCATAGGCGCGGTGCAGGGTGAGGAGCAGCAGTTTGGTGAGGGTAGATTTCGAGGAAAGAACAACAAGTTCAGCAGGCAGGTTGGGGGAGTCAGGATTGCGGACCCGACTCAGAGCTATCAGATGACCATCTTCCGCCAGTTTCACACGGAAGTGGTGGAGGGGGTGTCCTCGAGGTAGAGGTGAGAGAGTTTTAGCAGCTCGGAAGGCTTCCGGGAAGGCTTGCAGTTGGGAGAGGCGGTAGAGACAGAATTTGGAACGTTCAATCTCCTTGAGTGTGAGGGGGCCCATGATACAGTCTTTGGAGGCAGCTCGGCAGTCAGAGTCGAGGCCTCTGGGACTTTGTCGAGTTCCCAGAGTCTGGAGAGGTCAGCTTCGAGAGATGTGGAGGAGGTCACAGTGCTGACAACTGGTCTTGAGGAGGAGTCGAGAGGACAGGAAAGGCACAACCCCAGTTGGGTGGGCAGAGCCTGCAGATCTCCTACTTGGAAAGGGCAGCCGGTCGTGAGTGCAGAGGTTTGGGTCACTCCCAGTACCAGGTCTACTCTCCCGCCCAGATCAGAGTCAGCAAGGGAGTAGTGGCGGAGTTCAGGTTTCTTCAGGATTTCTGAGACATTGTTAGGTGTGCTGATGGGTTCCAGAGAGGGGATGACGGTGAAGGTCACGTCTTGCAGCTTGAATCTGGAATCAACAGAACACACATCAGATGTAACAATAAATTTGCACCTAGTAGTGCCAGCTATCCCAGTGACTGGGATGGGGTCATGGGTGTGTGGCAATCCCAAGGAGGAAGCCAGGTGTTCAGATATCATGGGCAGAGATGCTCCAGCATCAAGCAGAGCTCTGGCCAGTACAGATTTTCCGTCGTGGTAGAGCATCACCAAGGCGGAATGGAGTGATGCGACTCCTCTGGATCTGGAGTCGGCTTTGCTGGT
>WLWD01004156.1_pt1 | contig 11972 bp, 5 predicted proteins | sample 6712731 | NCBI WGS metagenome assembly WLWD01 (sample SAMN12718690, study PRJNA576275) | sponge metagenome | isolation source: marine sponge | host: Mycale hentscheli | place: New Zealand: South Island, Marlborough, Capsize Point | collected 2014-11-01
CCCCCCCCCTTGGTGAAAAGCTGAAAGGAACCCAGATTAAGTACTATGAATGCTTCAATTGCTTATGGAATCAATCTAATTAGTGGACTAGAGGCACCTAGCAATAGCTTTGAACTTCCACAACTTAAAACTGTTTCATTATTAATGGATGATGTCAAAAATGTGGCCGCAAACTCTTAACATCCTAAGAGAAACAGTATTTTGTTGTTGTTGTTATTTCGTGTATATTTCCATTTCCAATATAGCTATTTAACCCTATTATATTAGACAATAAATGAAAAATAATTTTAAAAAAATAGCACTTGTGTTGCTGTGTTTGCGTAGGAGGAGTAAACACATAAGTTATGGGAAGTGGGTAGTTTGTAGTGGGGAAAAGGTCTTGCTATAGATAGGGTTACATTTTGCCTATGAGGAGGGAGGAGGCATTTGTTAGGCAAGGTGATTAGTAAACTGACGGTGTGAGTGCGAAGGAAGTAACTTTTTGTACAGGAAAGGGAACTGTTTGATTGGGGGGTGAAAATGAGATTCTGGGTTTCCTTTATTGTGTTAGTTCTTACGTTTCAACTTCGTTATCTTCAAAATCTTGGTATTTTCGAAGGAAATATTGAAACTGGTTGTCTCTTTTGACTTCATCATGTAACAGTATTTCAAGGGCATCTTGGTCAAAAGTGTTTTTTCTGATTTTGTTGATGACTCCCTTTGTTATATTTCTTAGGTCCTGGGTGGTTGGGTAGTAGCGACGATCAAACTCATTGGGCATTTCCTCAAGTATGCCATTTTTCATATGCTTTGGAATCACCTCTCTGTGTACCCATTCTTTGAGTGACAATTTTAGGCTGATTTGGTTTAAATGGCTGTTGCAAACCAAGGATTCTATCTTTTCAGCTATCTCTGGGAGAGGTTGGTATGCATGCATGTCAGCAAGAGACTTGAGTGAATGCCCGTTGTGAGCTGTTGCTAAAGGAAAATGTATATGAAGAATAGCTGTGTGTTCTAGCTTAAGTAGTCTGACATTCAGTGTTGCTTGACATCCACTTATTCTAGATCCTGGGGCATTTCTTGGATTTTTAGAGGCGTTAGTTTTATGACGTGGGTTCCCTCCTCGAAAACAAGTGTACTGTTGCCTCCAGCTAACTTTATACGTAAAGATGTCTGTCCCTTTCTTTAGCACTCCACAGTTAGATTCCTTGTTTTTGTTACTACTAGTAGATAACTTGAGAATGGCCCCTGTTTGATTTTCAAAGCATTTTCTCCATAGCTCCCACTTATCAGCAGTGTAATTCAGTAAAAAACCTTCACCATAGTCCTGGGGACACTGGGGCCCAAGATGGGAAATACTGCATGTGGGATCGGTTTCAATGTTAATAGCTATTATGTGTTGTGAAGGTAACTGATGACAAATCAAAGTAACATGATGGCACTTTATCAGTTTTCTGCAGATTCCTTGTCATCCAGTATGCACCTTCCTCCAGATGGCCAAGTGTTATGCGACAGTGAGTGGCTGAGACTAGAGCCTGTTCAAAGCAAGAACAACATAGTGCTGCCTGCTGTTCATGGTGACTGTGCTGGACGCGGCAATACTTCGTACTTTTTTTGGACTTAAAACAAGAATCACACCTGCCTAAAACTTTACCATGAAAAAAACATTTTTTTAATGTAATTTATCTGTCTTGTATAATCATTCATTTTCATTGATTCCATATGGCCAGGCGAACCGCACACGTCAAACGCGCATGCTATAAGTTACGATCATTACCGGACAAAGTTAAAGTTGTGCATATATTGATATGCGACCATTACCACACAGCAGCCTAGAGCCACGCCTGCTAAACTATCACGTGATTTCTAGAAACTTAAACACGCGTGCAAGCGGCTTTCGGCCTCTCATCATCAAGGAGCCATTTTTTAGGCTCATGCCTTCTAGTGCGTGTAAACCCTTTACCAGAAAGGTCCTCAGCAGTCACGTGACAGCGAGATTGCCTTGCATGCAATTAGAGAAAACGCGGCACCGCGGTATCTCAATTGTGATTCGAATCTCGCCTAGTTTCATTGTTGTTGTTTTTTTTTTTGTTTTTTTTTGTTGTTATTTTGCTTTCAATTTTATAAAGCAGCGAAGCAAGAGAAGACCTTCTCCCTGCTTGTACCTTGGAGCTGCCTCACTATCTATTCTGTAGAGTTATGGCCATTCTGAGCAAACAGTGCTTTCTAGCCAGCTAAGTATAGTTGGCTATCCTTATATAGCTTAGCTGTTAATAAATTTATTAGAAAAATGCATGAATGAGCCACAAGAAAATAATCACAAGAATGAAATCACAAAACAAACAAACAAAACAGCAAAAAAAACAACAAAAAAACAACAACAAAAAACCAGCGATAAAATTCCGTATACTGATGAGTATTTCAAACTGTAGTGTGCAGAGGGTTCCAATGGCAGCAGATTAGTTCAAAGAATTCTACACAAAACTGTATAAAGAACAACAGAAAATGAAGGACATTAATATTGTTATTTAATCAATGTAAATACAGCAACATCCTATTTTATTAATTATCAAGTTCTGACCCTTCATAAAAACTAGATTGAAGCTTTCTCACCTAAAGGGAGATTAAAGTTTCAATCTATTGTGTATTAATGTTGTAATCACAAGGACATCGTATTAATTAATATTGTAATCACAGGGTCATCCTATTTTCTCATCTTTAATATGAAGTCCCAAGAAGCTAGTGCATTTGAAGGTTCAGCCTGTTTTGAGGAAAACTATAATATTGTTTAATATTAGAGAGGGCATTTCCAAAGGGAATATGAAATGATTACAGCTAGTTTTAGGCATCCATTGCAGAAAGATATATAGCTAGAGGGAGTATATGTAAAGAAACCATTGGAGCAAGTCTATCACTTAATGAAGAAATATGAAGTGGGTATGGGTCCTATAGTTCTTGAATAGAAAGGAGAGTTTGCCCATTATTCATAAAGGCCAATAATTTTTACACACCTTGCAGAGGCTAAAAACATGTCTTCATATTTCATAAACAACTCTGGGTTATTGCAAGAAAGCACTTGTCATCATATTTCATATGGGTCCTATAGTTCTTGAATAGAGAAGAGAGTGTGAATGAAGTGTTAAAATTGCCATTATTCATACAGGCCAATAGTTCCAGACCCACAGGATACAGAGGCTATTCAATGGTATCTTTTTCTCTATGATTAAAAAAATCCTTTACTCATACGCAATAGTGTGTTAGTGTGTGTGAACACAAATATGGATTAACTTCTTACATCATCCGCTCTGGTACTCGGCGCTCCTCCAGGATAAATTGGGAATGTACGACAAATTCGGACCAGTTTATCGAGCTAGTTTTTGCGTATCACAGCTACAATGGAACAATTCAATGCAACACCTCCTCAGGTTGTTCGAGGACAGTCCTTCGATGTTGGCCCACGGTATAGTAACTTGTCCTACTTGGGAGCAGGTGCTTATGGCACTGTTTGGTAAGTAATAGCAACTGGGTCTTGGTAGGATTACTGTTTGTAAGTGTTGGAATCAATTGTCTCTTTAGCTCTGCTACTGACTCAGCCAGTGCTGAGAAGACCATGGTAGCTATCAAGAAGATAGGACCGTTAGAAAATATAATTTTCTGTCAGCGTACTCTGAGGGAAATTAAAATTCTTACTCGTTTTCACCATGAAAATGTGAGTCTATAGATTGTTGTTGTTGTTTTTGTTTTGTTGTTTTTTCCTTCTAGGTGTATATTTGTTGTCTTTTGTTGTTGTTGTTGTTGTTGTTTTTTCCCTTGGGTCTAGATTGTTAGTGTCCTCGACATCTTGGTGCCTCCATCTGCTGATGACTTGATAGAGGTGTATATAGTTCAAAATTTAATGGCAATGGATCTCGGTCAATATCTTAGGACACATCGTTTAGGGAACGAACATAAAGCTTTCTTTTTATACCAAATGTTGCGAGGTTTAAAGTACATTCACTCGGCAAATGTCATCCACAGAGATTTGAAACCCAGCAATATTCTGTTGAATGCTAACAGTGAATTAAAGGTATTGAGTTATTATAACACAGCTATTTGGCGTTGATTCCTTCCTTTATTCTTTAGATTTGTGACTTTGGGATGGCACGCGTTGTTGATCCTACGTTTGCTCACCAGAAAAACCTAACTGAATATGTGGTGACCAGATGGTACAGAGCGCCTGAAATTATGCTCACCGCAAGGGCCTACTGTAAAGCCAGTAAGTACATGTGGTTGTATGTCAATGTGATAAATGAATTTTTGTTACATTTTAGTTGACGTCTGGTCTGTGGGTTGTATTTTTGCTGAGATGCAGTCTAACAAGCCGATTTTTCCTGGCCGTGACAGTATCCTTTACTCTTGAAATACTTCCCTGCCTATTTCTGGATTATATGCTAATTCTAGATCCAGCTATAAATTGTGTAATTTTCCAGTGCTAGTTATAGTCTGCACTGTATCCAGAATCAACACAGAGTCTATAGCTAGCACTAGATCTAGAATAAGTACAGAGTTGTGATATCCATGGGGCAAAGATAAATTGTCTTTTTGTTGAGGAGTACAAGTGTGGGGATACATTATGATCTCCACAGAGTTGCCAAAGCAGTGTGTAGTTCATAGAAAGAGTGATGAACATCTTAAATGCCTTAACCTCAGCCTATAGGTTATCAACAGCTCCATACAATTTTCAATGTCATGGGATCTCCCAATCAAGAAGATTTGGAATTTGTGTCAGATGAAAGAGTAAGTTTAGCGAGACTGCAAGTGGTGTTAACTTGAGGAGGGTGTTATTTAAATATAGGTTAGAAGCCATCTTCAGCTCCTCCCTTACAAACCAAAAATATCCTGGAGTACGCTGTACCCAAAGACTGACCAACAAGGTAAATTGTCTATTAAAACACATTTATTATACTGTACAATACACTGGAAGGAAGATAATCTAAAAGATACAAGACTTACAAAATACCATAATAGATAGGCTAGGTGATAAGGAATGTCATAGGATAAAGTAGGAGATAAAGGAATATTGTAAGATAAACAAGGAGATGCATCATATACCATAGGATAGATTAGGAGATAAAGGCATATTAAAAACTTGATTTTTCTATAAGCATTATATGTTGTGTGTTTAGCTTTGAACTTATTGGATTCATTACTCACTTTTAATCCCCACAAACGAGTGACTGCGGCACAAGCTCTGACACACCCATACTTAGAGAATTACTGTGATCCTGATGACGAGGTAAGCTTTATATAGATTTAGTAGAATCAACTGCTGTGTAATTTGATCTGTTTGTAGGCTGCGTGTGATCGACCATTTACTTATGAGACGGAGTTGGATGATTTTCCAGAAGCAAAGCTGAACTGTAAGTCCACAAGTTAATGTGTGTAATTATTCTATTAGTAAAATGGACTTTCTATTTTATTTGGTACAGGTATGATATATGAGGAAGCAATTAAATTTGTAAGTTGTTCCTTATACTAAAGTTGACTTAAGTTTTACTATTGGATTATTTTCAGAATTCTTTGAAGTAATGTGCTGCCATTGGAACTCTCTCCAATCCATCAGTATATGGAATTTTTATTGCTGTTTATGTTTGTTTGTTTTGTGGACTATTTCATTCTTGTCATATTTTCTTGTGGCTCACTCATGCATTTTTCGAATAAATTTATTAACAGCTAAGCTATTAACTATAAGGATAGCCAACACTACTTAACTGGCTAGAATATACCGTTTGCTAAGAATGGCCATAACTCGTAGAGAATGGCTAGTGAGGCAGCTCTGACGGTGCAAGCTGGGGAAAAGAAGGGTTTTTCTTATTGCGCTGCTTTATAAAAATGAAAGCAAAAAGGTACATTGAAGCTTTTTTGACGAGCTTCCTAATCACAATCGAGATTCCGCGTTGCTTTAATTATTTGGCATCTTGTTACAGTAGGTGGAAAACCGCTTTTGGCCAAGCAAAGTTATTTATTAGATTCTCGGGCAGTTATCACTGATGTGATGTACTCAAAAGGCCTGATGTTATGGGGTATGGTAACTATTCGCCACTCTCTGACTACACACTAGTTTTGTTGAAGAACTGCAGCAAGAAAATTAACACTAACCAAGCCATTCCACTACTACTGAGCACTAATGCAGCACTAGCCTGAAGTTTCAGTGGCTGTCTATTGAGCATGATTAAAAGATTTTTTTAAGCCTAGAGAAAAAAATACCATTGAATAGCCTCTGTATCCTGTGGGTCTGAAACTTAAATAATAATAAAAATAAAATAATAATCAAAGGAAATTTGATGAGTAGGTTGTTTATGAAATATGAAGACAAGTTCTTTCTTCCAATAACCGTCTGTGGTTTAAGAAATATGAAGATATGTGTTTAGGACCCATACCCACATTACATTTCTTCATTAAGTGATAGACTTGCTCCAATGGTTTCTTTACATAAGCTCCCTCTAGCTATACCTTCTGCAATGGATGCCTAAAACTTTTCATATTCCCTTTGGAAATGCCCTCTCTCATAAACAATATAGTTTTCCTCAAAACAGGCTGAACCTTCATCCAGCTTCTTGGGACTTCATAATAAAGATGAGAAAATAGGATGACCCTGTGATTACAATATTAATAAATAAGATGTCCTTGTGATTGCAACATTAACAAAATAGATTGAAACTTTAATCTCCCTTTAGGTGAGAAAGTTTCAATCTAGTTTTTATGAAGGGTCAGAACTTGATAATTAATAAAATAGGATGTTGCTGTATTTACATTGATTAAATAGGATGTCATTGAGATAACAATATTAATGTCTAGTTGTTCTTTTATATAATATTTAGTGTAGAATTCTTTGAACTAATCTGCTGCCATTGGAACCCTCTGCACTACAGTTTGAAATACTCATCAGTATACGGAATGGGAATTTTAACGCTGGTTTTTTGTTGTTGTTTTTTTGTTAGTTTTTTTGCTGTTTTTTTTGTTTGTTTGTTTTGTGATTTCATTCTTGTGATTATTTTCTTGTGGCTCATTCATGCATTTTTCTAATAAATTTATTAACAGCTAAGCTATTAACTATAGGGATAGCCAACTATACTTAGCTGGCTAGAAAACACTGTTTGCTCAGAATGGCCATAACTCTACAGAATAGATAGTGAGGCAGCTCCAAGGTACAAGCAGTGAGAAGGTCTTCTCTTGCTTCGCTGCTCTATAAAATTGAAAGCAAAAAACAAACAAAAAAACAAAAAACAATTGAAACTTGGCGAGATTCCGAATCACAATTGAGATTCCGAATCACAATTGAGATTCCGAATCACAATTGAGATTCCGCAGTGCCGCTTTTTCGTGCATAATCTCTAATTGCATGCAAGGCAATCTCACTGTCATGTGACTGCTGAACACGCACTAGAAGCCATGAAACTAAATTCACTTCCCTGCGTAAGTAAACAAACAAACAAACAAAAAAAGCAACACTCGTTGTTTACAGTCACAATTATATATTCTGGGTGCTAGCTACTACTCCAACAGTTTTTGTCAATTAGAATTTCATGTATTCTCTGGAACAATATGAGATATTTCAATGAAAACAAATGTACTTCAGCAATATTCCCATAATATTTTTTGGATACAATGAATAAATTTAATAATGAATAATTTGAATGTACAACTATAATAGTATATTACAGTAGAACCTCCCATGTCCAGCTGCTTAATTAATAATTGCTGGAACTCAGTCTTTACAGCCTATGATCCTTAACAATGTTATATAGCTATAGTCTTGTGATTCTTGCTACAAGTAGGTATTATAACGCTTTTTCGTACATAATCTCCAATTGCAATCTCGCTGTCACATGACTGCTGAGGACATTTCTGGTAAAGGGTTTATACGCACTAGAAGCCATGAAACTAAATTCACTTCCTGGCATAAGTAAACAAACAAACAAACAAACAAAAAGCAACACTCGTTGTTTAACAGCACAATTATATATTCTGGGTGCTAGCTACTACTCCAACAGTAGAACCTCCCATGTCCAGCTGCTTAATTAATAATTGCAGTCTTGTGATTCTTGCTACAAGTTGGTATTATGTTTTTTTTAATGCTTTTAATAATTTTTAATTGCATTTCTATTAGTTACAGGCACCCCCCAAAACCAGGGTGCCCATATAAGAGAGGTTCTACTTTATAAGTTTTATGCAATACTTTGATATAGCTAGTGGATTTAGTGCTATGTATATTTTTGACATCAACTGTGTTGGAGAAAATTAAGGATATATACCTACATAATACGAATAAAAGATGTGCTTCCCCAGCTGGTGAAGATCCTCCCGGATCAAAAACGTTTTGGCTTATAATAGTTTCAACATAATAATATTATACAATGAAGGTTTAAGTTATGGGGTCCCATGTGTCACTTGTACATAAATCAATCTTATTAAAGATATTTGTTAAGTTGAATCTATTATGATATTTGTTAAGTTGAATCTATTATGATGAATAACAAAATTCATAAGAACATTGAAATTCTGTTAACCCATTTTTGTGATAACAGCTAGTCATGAACTCTAGTTCAATTAATTGTTTATCCTCCAATAAGCTTGCCAGCATGACCCTTTACCTAATTACTCCTCTCGAGCGATCGGGTAAAAGATCGTCTTTCCCCATATTTATGTTTAAAGAAACTGACGCTCCGTACCTGAGTGTTAAGTGACAAACACTAGATCAACGATATAGCTGTAAAAGGATGGGACTCAAACCTTGTTAATCTCTACCTTCACAGGGAGAACGTATCCTAGGCTGGAAAAAAGAAGAAACTTCCAGTTACTTTAGTCACTGGTTTTCTTGGTTCCGGAAAAAACTACTCTGCTAAATTATGTTCCGACCACGGTACGCTTTTTCTGTTCAGATAGTCGCCATAGGCCAGGGTATTGATGAAGACAGTGTCATGCAGCTTTTAGAGAGTTGTGTAGTCCAAGATCTGGCCAGTTGTTATCCCTTACCTTCTGCCTGTCAGATTGCCTGATGGTATACAGATCTGTAGGCATGCTATATGCTCAGACATGCCCTTTCATTCACTTTTTCCAGTCATATCAGATGCAGCTAGGAAGTTAGTAGCAGAATATTTCCGAGCCGTTGGTTTCTGTAAATGTGGCACTTGATTTTCTTCTTAATTTTGGGTAAATATGAATTTACCATAAACAAGTAGACATCCCAGTCACTGTAACTAATTAAAATAATCCCATCCCCCCCACCCCCCCCCCCCCCAAAAAAAAAATTCACATTGTCAAACTTAGCTCCCCTTGGGTGAAAAGCCAGAAGATAATAGGGATAATAGGGTGTATTGAACGTGTCTACAATCAGTATGGGTCATAGGATCCCCAGAAGTGTTGGCTAGAGATAAATACTAAGCTATCGTAGTGACAGTAGTTAATGTGCAGCAGTTCGATATGATGGGATGGAAGTCTTTTGCTTCTATATTAATACATGTACCTGAACACAGCTGATGTTTCAAATTACTAGTAGGCCTTCATTATGTATATAGAAATTGAAAGTAAGTAGTTACAGCCAATAGCTCTGCATTAGTTCTCAAGATGTCTGGTCGAAGCATTTTTTTGAAGTGAGAATTCATATCAGGTACATTTATTGAAATACATACATTGTGTGATAAGGTCTTCTTCAGTAGTACTACAAGTATAACCTCTACGAAGTATCTGTATTTGCTAAGGACCGCCTGTACTTGCAATTGCAATTAAATACATTTAGAGTATTTGACCCCAACTCTGGTGTCTCTTCCAAAATATCATGCATTATAACATCGGGCAATATAAGTAACCATCACATCTCTGGGCTAGCAGAAACGCAACAATTTTTATTTTGGCCATTACATTGGGAATGATCTTTCTTAGCTTGTAGCTAGCTACACTCAGCTACTACATATTGTACCACATATAGATGGGCCTCAATTAGAACTGCACATGTCTTATTAATTGTTATTTATAAATTGTATGATGTGCTGTGACTTTAGCACCGTGATTGGCTCTGCTACCAACATATGTCTTACAGGGATGGAGCTGTAGTCCAGGGAGCCATACTATGTCTACAGGGCCTAACATGCAGATCAGCTTTAAAGTCTCCAGGTTGGGCAGGTTGTCTCCTTTCTCATCTAGTGAGTGAACCAAACCCAATACATGATAGTTCAATTCCTTGATATTGTACCTACAAATTTAGTTGGTGTTTATTTATTTATTTATTTATTTATTTTTTAATTAATTAATTTTTTTTTCTTACTTTATTAATGAAATGGACTTCGTATTGTACATTTGATGGGCTAATATAAAGGACCGTCATGCAGGGTTTCATATGTGATTTTTTACTGGGGGTGGGAGACAATGTGCGTAATTAACCACACCCAAATAGTTTTAACTTATATTAATTTGATGCTAATTAATAGTGACTAGAAGTAGTGATGAGGTTCTTATGTGTCCAGTGATTAGAGGTATTCGTGAGGTTCTTATGTGACCAGTAACTAGAGGTAGTGATGTGGTTCTCATGTGACAAGTACGGCAAAAAGTAGTTATGGGGTTCTTATGTGACCTGTGACTAGAAGTAGTGATGAGGTTCTCATGTGACAACTACGGCAAAAGGTAGTGATGGGGTTCTTATGTGACCAGTGACTAGAGGTTGTCATGAGGCTCTTATAAGGACCAGTAACTAGAGGTAGTGATTGGTTTCTTTTATGACCAGTGACTAGAAGTAGTCATGAGGTTCTCATGTGACCAGTGACTAGAGGTAGTGATGAGATTTTTATGTGAGCAGTGAGTAGGTGACTAGTGACTGGAGGTAGTGATAAGGTTCTCATGTGAACAGTTTAGGTTCTTATATAACAGTGACTAGAGGTGGTCATGAGGCTTTTATGTGACTAGTGACTAGAGGTAGTCATGAGGTTCTTATGTGATTAGAGACAAGAGGTAGTGATGGGTTTTTACGTGACCAGTGACTAGAGGTAGTGATGGGGCTCTTATGTGACCAGTGACTAGAGGTAGTGATGGGGTTCTCATGTGACCAGTGACTAAAGGTAGTGATGAGGTTCTTATGGGACCAGTGACTAGAAGTAGTCATGAATTTCTTATGAGGTGAGTGACTAGAGGTAGTCACGAGGTTCTTATGTGACCAGTGACTAAAGGTAGGCATGAGGTTCTTATGTAACCAGTGACTAGAGGTAGTCATGAAGTTCTTATGAGATCAGTGACTAGAAATCATCATGAGGTTCTTATGTGACCATTGACTAGAGGTAGTGATGGGGTTCTTATGTGACCAGTGACTAGAGGTAGTCATGAGGTTTTTATGTGACCAGTGGCTAGAGGTAGTCATGAGTTTCTTATGAGATCAGTGACTAGAGGTAGTGATGGGGTTCTTATGTGACCAGTAACTAGAGGTAGTCATGAGGTTTTTATGTGACCAGTGACTAGAGGTAGTGATGGGGTTCTTATGTGACTAGTAACTAGAGGTAGTCATGAGGTTTTTATGTGACCAGTGAATAGAGGTAGTGATGAGGTACTCATGTGACATGTGACTAGAGGTAGTCATGAGTTTTTTACGTGACCAGTGACTAGAGGTGTCATTATGTTGTCATGTGACCAGCGATTAGAGATAGTCATGAGGTTCTTATGTGACCAGTGACTAGAAATCATCATTAAGTTTTTATGTAACCAGTGACTAGTGGTAGTGATGAAGTTCTTATGTGACCTGTGACTAGAGGTAGTCATGGGGTTCTTATGTGACCTGTGACTAGAGGTAGTCATGAGGTCGCATGTGACTATTGACTAGGTAGTGATGAGAGTTCGTATGAGACCTTAACTAGAGGTAGTGATGAGGTTCTTATGTGGCCAGTGACTAGAGGTAGTCATTAGGTTTTTATGTGACTAAGAGACAAGAGGTAGTGATGGGTTTTTATGTGACCACTGACTAGAGGTAGTGA
>WLWD01005539.1_pt1 | contig 11971 bp, 11 predicted proteins | sample 6712731 | NCBI WGS metagenome assembly WLWD01 (sample SAMN12718690, study PRJNA576275) | sponge metagenome | isolation source: marine sponge | host: Mycale hentscheli | place: New Zealand: South Island, Marlborough, Capsize Point | collected 2014-11-01
ATCTTGGAGTATTGAGGCTACATACTTACCTGTGGCAGCTTCTTTCGTTGCGATGAGGATGTAGCCATCGTGTGGGCAGTATACTTCAATGGAGCTGCCTTCCTTAGTGACACCACATGACACAATTGAGGGGGTTGAGGGAAATGTTTATGCCAGAGATGTCTAGGTAGAACCTTCTCATGGTGTCTTCCCCACAGCCATCGTCACTGGTCATACTGATATTCACACCCAGGTCCTTGTTGACTCTGGCCTTGACTGAGTCGTCATGGAGATTGAGAGTTTTAAAGCCGTCGTATTCAAATGCTGTCATTGTCCACAAGTACTGGAACTCCGCCCCTGCACTGCACGTGTGCATGCACTCTATCAACACTCCAGATTCATCAGCTGAGTTCACTTGGTTGGCCATGGTGACTTCTAGAACCGTAACTCCCTACACAATTACAAACGCACTTAGAAGAGCGTAGCTTCACAAATGCACTTAGGAGTGTTCGAAGGACCAGATCACTGAAGTGATCAAAAGTAAAGTTAACCTAAACAGGCTGATCAGTTAGTTATAGGTAATTGGAATAGACACAAGGTAACTTGATCTTTACAATAGCTGACAAAAACAACAACTGAAAGAACGAGGATAAATAAACAAAATATAACTTGGAAATGGAGTTTGATGAACATCGACGATTGACGAACATCGATGAAATATGACAGAAAATAATAATTTAATAAGTGGGATAATGAAAGAAAATGATAACTACATCAGGTGAATGAATAAGAAGTGAATAATGATAATAGTTATTTGATGGCTGCTTCTTGACATCAGGGAGGAAAACTTGAAGAGACTGCTCAGCTGGCCTGAACAGGCCATGGTGACTTCTAGAACCATAAACACACACATATGATTCTTACGACCGTGGCATTGCAAGGCAAGCACTCAATATCGCATTTAAACCACAAGGCGTGAAATAAAGATATTCTTTTTACTTACAGCTGTCTATTAAATCATCAGTTGCAGTGCTGTTGGCACATCACAGCAAGTTTCACAGTGTAAAAAGTTACTGACATTAATCTAAGTTACTGTAGTTGCCTGATGTTAGACATCGGGTTAAAGTTTCGTACCGGTTTCATTGATGATGATGTAAGTGTCTTTGTTGCTGTATACTTGAGGAGAGTTCTGGTCTACTCTCACTCCACAGGACACCACAGCGTGTTGGAGCAGGTCAGTCATGCCCACAATGTCCAGGGAGAAGGTGTTCCAGTCACTGCCAGACTCACAGTCATCATTAGAAGTCATCGTGAAGTGGACGTTTAGTTCATCCTCTGCTGTGACCTGACTGGCATTGTTGTAGAGTTCAAAGGTGCCGAGTTGATGGTTGAAAGTCTGTAGTTCCCATAGCAACTGGTAGTTGGGATACAGTGAGGTCCAGTTGCAGGAGTGTTGGCAAGAAATGTTCACTCCAGAATCTGTGGCATAGTTAACCTCACTGGTGGCCATGACAACCGGTTCTGCACATACATATGTGGCCAAATGCAATATGCTATGGATAACACTAATGAAGCACTGAAAAAAGAACACTTTCTTTTTAAATTATTTATTATAATTTAATGTACTTTTTATAGTAACGTCATATCACTTTCATCCGTAGCTTACGTATTTGGTGGACTATGATGTATATAGCTCCAGGGGAGTATGTAATTGTGGATTGCCCTTCTCCACAGTGTACCACGGAGTGACTCATACTAGCATTCACTTCTGCAATGTCCAAGAAGAAGCGTGCTTCATTGCCACTGGTGCAGGACACGGTTTCATTCCTGAATCCAAACGTGACCCCATATTTGGACTCAATAGTTGGTGTTGTTGTCTTGTCCTCTAAATTAAATTCACCATAATTTTTTAAGTTGGGTATTTGAATAAGCCATCGTGCAGTGTAGCTGGAGTTTTCAGTACATGTTATGTAGCACTCTACAGAAACATTCTTGCCTTCATCAGCGTAATAGACCGAGCTTCTTTTGCTCAAAGTTACAGCTAGATCAACAAACAAAAAAATTAACATGTTCATTTGTCATTTATCTGTTGGTTTTAGTTGACTACACATACTAATGGTTTAGTTGACTACACATACTAATGGTTTAGTTGACTACACATACTAATGGTTTAGTTGACTACACATACTAATGGTTTAGTTCAGAACTTCCATTTTTCTCAGCTTGTAATATGTAGATGTACATATCATTTGTTTCTGCACCTCTTAGTGTTGGAACCTAGCCTAGTGAAGCTGTCTTCATTCACATTATGTGCCTTGCATATGTTAGATACATATTATATTGACGTCCCTGTTGCAAATTAAATGTGTCTAATTAGTCTTGAGTTGCATGCTTTGGACTCCTTTGCAAAGTTAGAATTTTCTGCCATCACAAACTTGAAAAACTGGTTGTAACTAATAATCCTGCATATGAGACCTTCTAGCCTCTTTCATCCTTCTCCTCTCTACAGCTCACCTTCTAATGCCAGGACCACTGAGACCAGGACCACTGAGACCAGGACGTACTGTACCAACAACAAAGGCCTATTCCAGACAGATAGAGACTTCATTTTTCATCTGAATGATACACTTGGCATATTTTACACACTCGCTGGTCTGAGCTGAAACAACTAGAAGTTATGTATTTAAGTATACACAGAGGATTCCAGGTGGCTATGAATGCCTAATTGGGCATCATTGACTGATGGGCAAGTCACGCATGCATTTAGTTCATCCCACCTTGCAGATTCTATCGTATGTCCAGGTCTCCTTTCTCAAGAGTTATTTCCCTCCTCGTCCCTTGGGTATACTTAAAAAATCTTAACTATCTCGATGAGTAGGAAAGTGGAGGCATGAAGTGACTCTCGAATGTGAAATTACCTGTGGTGGTATGAGTAGATCCTCCAATTCTCCTTCAACCTTGTGGATCTAGACCTGGTTGCCCCTCAACCTGTGGCTCTAGACCTGGTTCCTTCTCAACATTGTGGACTAGACTGGGCTGATAATGAGCAGCATATGGACCAGTGGTTGTCTTCATGCTATTTGTGTATTTATTGGGTACTGGTGTAAATCGGGTTGTAGAGTTCAAAGCCATATTTGTCAATTTAAAGGTTATTGAATTATTAAATTTCACCTTGAAATGATATTTAAGAAAATGTGTTTTTTTAAGGTAGTGAGCCAGCGTGTTTGGAAATAGGTGTGGTCTGTAACTAAGTTAAGTGGATCGCATTGAAATCTTGAACAATTTAAAATGGGGTAAGTACTGTATGTACTTTTGCAGTAAGCAATTTGCAATATTTGAATCACCAACATTCTAGTCTGTGATAACTACATACACAAACACTGCACATGCACACATGCTCACGTACACACATGTACACATGCGCACGTACACACATGCACACATGAATAGCCTCTACACATACCCACTCATCTTGTAGTGTGTCTAACACACATGTGCAGGAAGTGTGAATCTTGTGGTGTGCTAAGTCGTGAGTGAGCTCAGCAAGCAGTAGAAATGTAAGGTACTAGGCATTAATATATTTGCCTCTTAACAACTTTACCACTTGTTAATTTGTACAGGAGATCTTTTCATAAATGGAACAAGTCACTCACTATCTTAACTGAAGTGACTCTGGTTGGTAATGGTGATATTGACAGACACACTGTGGTTTAAACAAAGACAAGTTGGAGACCTAGAGCTGGTGAAGATAACCTTGGAACTCTTACAGAAATAACTGACAAAACTTTTGTTAAGTTTGACGGATCACACTAAAGTTTTATTTCATGTCTCACTCGCTTGCCAATTAGTCAGTAGAAGTCCAGTCTAGCCTTCAACTGGCCACGAGGCCTCCAACACTCCCGAGTCATCTCTGACATATATTGCACATCATCAGAATGCTGATCTTTCAATGGCTTCTGGAATGTTGATGAGAATTACTGCCACACAAGGTCTCGTAGTAACCTACAAAACTGATAGTCTGGCACAGCCAGACCCTTTACCTAACCGCTACACGGAGAAAGGGTCTGGGGACAATCATGCACCTTGGCTGTTTTAGAGGAATGTGGTAGTAGTTGTCTAATTACTGTTACGGTGCCACAGTTTGCTGGACGAGCTGACCCAAGTACAACCACAGAGTAGTTTGCGCAGGCGCAGCAATCACCAACAGTTTGATAGTTCAGGAACGCGGGTTCCGTTATGTACACTTGTGGTAAGATGCCTACTCATTTCACTGAGGGCTGCCTAGGAGACGACAAAAAAATGTTAACTAACCACATCCCAAAATCTTGGCTCTAGAATAGCCAAGGTGCATGATTGTCCCCAGACCCTTTCTCCACGTAGCGGTTAGGTAAAGGGTCTGGCTGCGACTACAGTACTGACTGGACACCTCAACTGAGTATTATGTATCAGGCATGGTTGGCACATTCCTGCTAAGTTGAAGCTGATGCACTTTTTGTGGAATTATTCCCTCACAAGGCCTGTCTGCAAGATTGTATACATTAGTAAGAGTTGTAATTAATCAATGATTATTTTGCTATTATATGTAAGACTATAGGGTAAAGGTCATCACAGGATGATCCAGGAAGTTAGGTGCATTCTATGAAGTTAGTGGACTGGCTTTTTGCACACCTGTGAGTGTACATTATTCCTTGGAATGTGGCAATTCATTCCAATACCAGTCTCCTGTCTCAATTTCAGGAATCTTGCTAGAATGTTAGCTGCTCGGGTGACATATTAAATTACAGCAGAACTTGTCGCCAATGTCTGTGGCCTGTTTGTCAAGAAAAAACCTGCCATTTACCGAAAATGACAACTACAATTTTGTGACATGCAAAATTGTATTTCAGTTAATCTTATTTTGCAGCTTCAAAATTTAAACTAAGTGTAGTTGGTGCAAATGAACCTATCCCACAACAAGGTTAAGTTTTATAATTACATCATTCAGACAGTAAACAGTACATACATAATATGATATTTGAATGGCAGTGTTCAGGTGAATACAACAAAGTGAGTTGCTGATGGAACATAGAGAGTACATGAGGGCTGCAGTACCTGTGTAGCAATGGTCTGTAAGAGTGTTGAAGTTTCTGGCCAGAGTTTTGAAGAGAAAAAGGAGAGATTGTTGATTGATGACAGGAATTTTGGCAAGGTTTAGTTGGCATTATTTGTTCCGTACGTTTTCAAAACGGAATGTTCGCATTGCCTAAACGATTTCACTGGTTTGGCTTGAACTGCTACAGTTTGAAGAGCTTGGTTCTTTAGACTGATAACCTTTATTGGTTGCGTCGTGGATTGTACCGCGAGTAACGTAGGGATGCATGTTTCTCCTCTGACAGACTAAGAGTCCAATGATCACCATCACCATGGCAACTATGAGTGCCCCTGCTGCTCCTCCAACGCCTATGAATGTAGTCATGCTTACTTTCTGATCCTGGGGTCTTGATCCCTTATTGCCAGCTATTATGGAGGCAGAGCCTGTAGGACCACTGCTGGGCACATCTGTTTTAGTAGTGATAGTAGTAGTAGTAGTCTCGGTAGGTAAGGGAGTGTCTGCATTAGTAGTGCTGGTAGGAGAATCTGCATAGAAAATATATAAATACAATACAAATAAGTAACATGAAGTCAGCAAGTGTTGGATTCTTATTGTGTGTGTGTGTGTGTGCGTATGTGTGTGCGTGTGCGTATGTGCATGTCAGGAGAATAGATTCTCACCTATTGGCTGCTCCCGTTTGTCAATTCTTATGACGATGGTGTTCTTGTCCATCATATTGTAGCTGTTGTCTCCGTTGCTAGGGGCCAGGTGCAGTCCACAGCGGAGAGCGAGGGTTCTGAAGTGATAGCTCACCCTCAAGAGAGTCACGGTGATGCACTTGATGAACCCGTCATCTGTCAGGCTGTCTTCCAGGCGGTACGGGGGTATCAACTTCCCATTGCCAAAGATGTGATCTCGAGTGATGTCTCTGGTTTGCTGCTCAGGCTCGCTCTGGACATACCAGTGCGGGGTCGAGGTGTGAGGCAAGATGTTGCTATGGTAATGCACCGTGCAGGTGATGGTAATATTGTCACCTTCTCGGACGGCAGCAAACTGAGAATTGTTCACGCTAGTCTCAAACTCTAAGAAAAAAGAAGAAAAGAGATTCAATATATGCACTGTGACTTGATTTGCTAGAGGAGATTGAGCACTATACGATATGCATAGCTACATCTCCACTTACTGTCAATGTATTTGTCTGCCCGGACTTGAAGCATCAAAGATTGGATGGCCAAGAACATCATCTTCCACATCAAGTCAGACATGCTGCTGCTTTTTGCCAGCTGGATGGTTGAAGAGAACAGACTACTAGACTATGTATGCTTCCTTTTACAGCACAGTACAAGTAGCTAACTGGTCAGTCAGTCTGTGTGCCGCACTGAGTAAGGTGGAGTAGCTTAGCTTAGAGGACAAGTTAAGCAATCTGCAGGTTATACCCAGCGTCTCTAATTTATAGGAAGGTGGAAGGGGCGTGGTTAGACTCAGCGTTTGGGGGGTGATGTTAATTAAGTGGCTTCCTTCTCGAGCATAGCTGGCATATTTTAGTGTAACCTAAGCTTGGTGATTAATTAAGTTTTGTGTGGTCACTGAGTGTTTCTGATGCCGTGAACCTGCTAGGGTAGATTAGCTGAAACTTGTGATTTAGGTAAAGGGTTCCTGTAACACCTTGCATATGGGGTGGTTGTGTGTGTCTACGTTTGGCAGTGTATGCCTGCTGAGTATAGGAATAGAAATTAGCAGTGCCTTTGTTGGTTTAAATCTAACAGTGCTTGCATAAAATACTGGTTCTATCCTATTTCTCAGTATTACAGTTGCAACTTGAACTTCCAGACAAACTTTCAACTTTTTTAGCTTCATAGTTTTTTGTTTGTTTGTTTGTTTGTTTGTTTTCCAGATCCTTTGCGTATACAATACGTATTAAACTGTAAGTCAATTTTAACAAAATCATGACAGTAAAATTCAGGACACCCGTATGATTGGAAGTGGTAGGTACAGAAAAACAAACAAAACTCTCACATTATCAATGCCTCTGCTGCATTTCCCCCAACTCGTCTTACAGAGTCATTAAACTTGACATTCTATGGGGAAGTTTCGTATGGCACGTGCTACTAATACTGAGTGGGGATGGGTGGGATGAGAAACAATGTGCTGGTTGCTGGACTGCTGAAAGGATATCACAGGAAGCTCTGCAGCGTTTGCAATGGCTTCCATTATGTCAAATATGCATAGCTCATTCCAGTGTTGAGTTTATTGTTACAGAGATTACAGCATTCAATTGTTGTTGTTGTTGGTAAGTTTGTGATCGGTGGGTTGGAGAGTAGGTATCTAATTAAAGAAGGGGCTTACCCTTACTTATAACATAGTGTCATATGCAGTCAAACAGCAGCTACTGATATAATTTCAGTGTATACATAGTGAAGACCACTAGCAAGGTGGAGTGAGTGGCTTATAATGCTATCTGTGACAGTTCATATACTAAATGCTGTAGCTAGAAACTTGGATGATGTACTTACACATAAGTTAAACCTTGCAGACTCATGAGCGAGACAATGTCTTTCATTTTCTCACATCCAAAATCATTGAAACACGTTGGCTTGTAATAGGTAAAGTGTCATTAAGATTACAAGCTCAGTTGGCTATTATTATGTAGTTGATGAATGAACTGTTGGAAGTTGGTAAAGTACTCCCACAGTCAGCAACTCTTTGATGTAATAGTTTATGGTAGTCAGGCAGTCATGTCAGTACACTCATCGTATAGGAGATGTTGTTAGGTGTATTCTCTCTCTTTCACAGGCTTTTTTGTGTTGATAAGTTGTTGGATATAATATAGTAGCCTTGTTAATTTCCCAATGTCTGAGCTGGATACATTTTAAATTCATAGTCTTAACATGAAGGGTATAGGTGTTGGTCATGCTGTGTGCATTAATAATATAAAGCAGATGCGACAGGTGATTATTGAAACATAGAGGATGGGCAGAATGAATGTTTGGGGGTCAGGGAATGGAGTTAATGTTCACTTTTGTCTTCTATATTCTTGTTGTCAGTTGGCATGGTTATGGGAGGTGTGGCAGTCTCTCTTTCGGAGCTGGCACAGCACTATGACGACCATGAAGAGAGTGATGGTACTGATTATGAGACAGGAGGACACTACAATCGTCTGAGTAGTGAACTGGAGGACTTGATCTTTAACTGAATCAGAGAAATAAATAACATTAGAAAGGGGGAGGGGATAAATACATACATACATACACACACAACCACATACATACATACACATACATATGTACATACCTTTAGCACAGTTGCCTAAGCTTTCTTTGATGAGTTCTACACATATGAGTTAGACACAAATATTTGATTAAGGTCTGGGACAGACAGACCAACTCACATACCTTCTGTGGAGGACTTGTTGAGACATAAGGTCTGCCAGCTCTCCATTGGCGACTCAGATGGGAGGACGTGAACCAGGAACACGCCCTTGCTGAATCTCTCAGGTTCTCCGCTGGCTCTGGCCGTACACTGGACCATCACTTGCTCCAGTCTGGCGCTCAGCCCTCTCACTGTCACACTGAACTGGACTCCGTCCTGGTGCTCCTCAAACTTTATATTCGGGTGATGATACGGTACTGTTGCCGTGTCGATGGGATCGGTCAGATTCTTAAACTGGAGATACCATAGGACGTCTACATGGAGGGAGGGGCTGGACTGCATGCTGCAGCTCAATGTCAGCTCCTCCATTTCCGTGATGGTGATGAATCTATCTCCAATCAGAGACAGATGAGCTGGAATAGGCAGAACATGCACTCGTCTGAAGCGGTATGGTAAAGGGGAGTTTATAATCACAGGTCATTCAGAATATCTTACGTGTTTCACAAGTCCCAGTAGACCCTGCAGACTGTAGCACGGCCAGAATAAGTGAAGCTGCCAGCATAGCGGTTTTGAAATGGTGATGTGCCACGCCCATCCCAGGGGTGCGGCTGGTCTTCAGTCAAAGTGGAAGTTCGCAGTCTATTATTGTATTCTGACGGAGTGGTAGTCTTTTATAAGGACTTGATGACGATGATGAGCAGGTGAATTCCTGGAGCAAGTCTCCCACTGCTTCTAAATGGAGGGTATCCCCCAGGGGCAATGGAGCCAGCATACCCAAGTGGAAACCCATTGTTTACCAAAACGTCACATTATTTGGTCGCCGTGGCATTGTTTGATTGGAATGTGTTTGGTCATACGATACGGGGATAGGGACTTTGCTGAATGTGATTGGGGGTGAGGTGGATGCGCGTGCGCATGTGTGTGTGTTTGTGTGTGATGCATGTTAGTGGCATGTGGTGAAGTGTGACGTAAGGACAGCTTGGGGACTAAGTTTAGGTAAGAGAGTAAGTAATCTTCCATGTTGCTGGCTGATCAGCTGAGCATGGGCGTTGCTAATGAGGGGAGGGGAATGTGTCATGACTTATGATGGGAGGGGAATGTGTGTGTGTGAGTGAGTGAGTGCTTGGGTGTGTGTGTAACAGGTTCTGGAGAAGTTGCTTTAGTTTTGGGAATCTTCGGTAGTCTAGGGACATCCCATACAGTCAGTTAGCTTACTGTGATGGTTTTCTTTCCCTTCTCTCTGTTGTATAGCATTGCTAAGATGGTAGCAATGACATCACTGGCAGGCTGATGTCCAGACTGTGGGAGGGGCTCAAAATGAAAGATTGTGCAGGCAACCCCCCCCCCCCCCCCCCAGCTACTCTGCTGGCCCCTATACCTATAGGTTTAAAAAAAAAAGTTATACTTCATAAAAGTCTACCCTCTAGAATATTTCCAGCTGGCCAGGCATCTAAAGTCCTAACTATGGACATTGATGTAGTATTCTATTGTCTAAAATACAGCACTAATCGCTTTTTCTGGGGGAAACACTGGCAGGGATATGTGGGAGGGGCTCAAAATGTAGGTTTGTGCAGGGACATGTGTACACAGGTACAGGGTATTTTTTAATAACCAAACTTGAGAAGGGTCAATGTGGGCTTGCTCATGAGTGTTGTCACTCTGCTTGGTTTGCTCGCACCTGATGATAGCAAATAGTTGCTGCCACCAGAATCAAGGTACCCACGGCAAACTGCTGACCAATCCTCAGGTTAGGTCAATTGAGTGTCATGGACCAAGACTGAATTGACCGAGTGGAACAAGGGTTTTTATATGAACACCAAGCTCCACCTATAAATACACAAAACACTGTTAAGTTCCTGCTCTGCTACAGTAACTCACAAAAATACAAACACAGCAATCCATTAACACTCATGACACACAAACAACTCGTGACTATATCATGTGACTATGCATATACCACAACATCACCCCACCCATGTGTTCTTGAACACGCACACACACACACACACACACACACACACACACACACACACTGTCTCTTCTTCTTCTCTTTATCTTTTATGTGGGTATGCCCACAGTCAAATCAACATTTTGAGGTAGGCAAAATGCCCCCTAAAAAGTTTAAAATATCCTTGTAAGTATCGTAGAACACGTATGGTTATAACTATTTCCCTGGTTCCAATAACTAGTTTTGTGTGTTTGTTGTTTTGCCAATTAATATTAATCCCACATTGTTATTAAATGTCTTCAATAGAAATATGTATATATTGTTGTTGTTTATTGTTTTACATTTCAGGATTTCTAGTTGACTTCATTCCCACTCCAGTCATTAGTGGCTTCACTTCTGCAGCTGCCATCACTATAGCCCTGGGGCAAGTCAAGGTGAGGGGGAGGGGCTAACTAAATACAAGCATTATCAACAGCATCTCAAGTTATGGTTGGGGGGTGGGGGTTAGTTTAATCATTTGCTTGTTGAAACTCTGCTAGTAATTTGTAATGTTGCATTATATTACTTTAAGAATCATCTTGCATTAAGCGAAGGGTTTGAATGAACCATTGGACAATCATCATATTCCACTGCTAGTGTTCTATATTGAACAATCATCATATTCCACTGCTAGTGTTCTATATTGAATAATCATCATATTCCACTGCTAGTGTTCTATATTGAACAATCATCATATTCCACTGCTAGTGTTCTATATTGAACAATCATCATATTCCACTGCTAGTGTTCTATATTGAACAATCATCATATTCCACTGCTAGTCTTCTATATTGAACAATCATCATATTCCACTGCTAGTGTTCTATATTGAACAATCATCATATTCCACTGCTAGTGTTCTATATTGAACAATCATCATATTCCACTGCTAGTGTTCTATATTGAACAATCATCATATTCCACTGCTAGTGTTCTATATTGAACAATCATCATATTCCACTGCTAGTCTTCTATATTCGCTGCCTGTGAATTTAATCTGCTCATCAGTGTGGGTGGCTTAATTCTTCAATGTAGTAATATTTCTGCTGCAATGTTGAAGACGGTCATTTAAAGTCTTCATCATGTTTGGTGATGTGTTTCTGATGAGTGTGCAACTGAACGCGTGATGTGTATCATTCCCAACATTTCTATCATTCCCAGGAATCCTATGTAATTGTACTCAATCAATTAATTAACCTAGAAGTGAGAGTTGTTAATTGTATGTAAGAATGCATTTTCACTTTCATTAATTATGAATTTACGTATTCAATTATGGGAGATCACATTTATAGACAAGGCAACTTAATTTACTTCACTAATTTTGAAGTGCAAGTAATAACCAGTCCAAAGACAGATAAAGAATGTCTAGGTTTGTAGTCACACCCTAGTGACAAAGTGGAGCATTATTCTCCATTTAATACTGCCTGATGCTTTTTATTGAGCATGTGCACAAACTCATCCTTAGTTCGTAAATTCATAATTAATGAAAGCGAAAATGCATTCTTACATACAATTAACAACTCTCACTTCTAGATTAATTGATTGAGTACAATTACAGAGGATTC
>WLWD01005263.1_pt1 | contig 11948 bp, 5 predicted proteins | sample 6712731 | NCBI WGS metagenome assembly WLWD01 (sample SAMN12718690, study PRJNA576275) | sponge metagenome | isolation source: marine sponge | host: Mycale hentscheli | place: New Zealand: South Island, Marlborough, Capsize Point | collected 2014-11-01
TAGCTACTAGACTATCCGCTTTATAATATTATTGTTTATGCTAATTTGTAGCAATTGTATGGCTAGACTGTTTTAGTTATAGTGAAAGTGGGGGGCTAAAGCCCCCCTGCCCCCCCTGTTCGCCCCCCCTTGTAGGTTCTATAATGAATGTTTCTAGGTGTGTTAGGTGCTAGAGTGGAATGGTTTGCTAGGTGTGTTATGTTTCTAGAGTGGATTGGTGTGCTAGGTGTACTAGTTCTAGAGTGGATTGGTTTGCTAGGTGTGCGTAGGTTCTAGAGTGGATTGGTGTGCTACGTGTGTGTGTGTGTGTAGGTTCTAGAGTGGTTTGGTTTTCTAGGTGTGTGTAGGTTCTAGAATGAATGGTTCGCAGGTGTGTGTAGGTTCTAGAATGAATGGTTTGCTATGTGTGTGTAGGTTCTAGAGTGGAATGGTTTGCTAGGTGTGTGTAGGTTCTAGAGTGGAATGGTTTGCTAGGTGTGTGTATGTTCTAGAGTGGATTGGTGTGCTAGGTGTACGTAGGTTCTAGAGTGGATTGGTTTGCTAGGTGTACGTAGGTTCTAGAGTGGATTGGTTTGCTAGGTGTGTGTAGGTTCTAGAATGAATGGTTTGCTAGGTGTGTGTAGGTTCTAGAGTGGATTGGTTTGCTAGGTGTGTGTTGGTTCTAAAGTGGATTAGTTTGCTAGGTGTGTGTAGGTTCTAAAGTGGATTGGTTTGCTAGTTGTGTGTAGGTTCTGGATTGGGTTGCTAGGTGTGTTGGATTGGTTTGCTAGGTGTGTGTAGGTTCTAGAGTGGATTGGTTTGCTAAGTGTGTGTAGGTTCTAGAGTGGGTTGGTTTGCTAGGTGTGTGTAGGTTCTAGAGTGGATTGGTTTGCTAAGTGTGTGTAGGTTCTAGAGTGGATTGGTTTGCTAAGTGTGTGTAAGTTCTAGAGTGGATTGTAGTGTCTTATTTGGTGTGTGTGTGAAGTGAGCGAGACTATCTCCATTCTAGCATGTTGAAGGTCCAGGTTGATACATATTATATTATTCATTTGATACAGGAGAATATCACGAGTCTGTTGGCTTAGTATTTACGCGAGTGCCGCAGGCACGAGCGTAAATACCGCTAATCAGACGAGTGATATTCTCGGGTATCCAATGGATAATAAATTTATTAGGTACTGCTCATGCGCGAATACCTTGGTAACAAGAAATTTACCTAGGGGGACGTAATAACTCAACATAATAACTATGAACACAGGTGATATGGAAAAATATTGCCCTAAGCCACTCCTGTTTACTTTAATGCATTTTCTATGTGGCAACAGTTATCAGGCTCTGTTCAGTACCTAATAAACTGTCATATTAATCTCACTAGCCATTTCTTCAGTTCTGTGGTATAATCAAGTGAGTTAGAATGAGTCCCTCATACCTACACGACTCTAAACTCAAATGTTTTTACCAAAATGGCTTTCGTTGAGGCTGTGGACGATAATTAGAAACTTAATCAACTTGTGAACTCTTATAGCTAAGTATTTTCTTTAGTAATAAAAAGGTTGTAATTTTGCTAGCATTATTAAAAGCAGGATATAGAACAGCTTGTACCAGCATGAATATTTAATTAAATTCTGTTAGCTGGGTCTATTGGTCATCTGCCATCGCTACTCTATGGAGTGTGCCTCTAGGTTATTTAGCAGACATATCGAAACATCCGAGAGAGAGAGAGAGAGGGAGAGAGAGTTTGAGGTGTGAGGAGGCGTTGGTGCATTTAGAAGTGTAGGATAATGACAATCAATTCAACTGTAAAGCTACATTATGTAGAGGGTACTAGGTAGTGAGTGGGTGTGGCCAAGGTGTTGATGGTTGTGGGTGTGTCCTTTTAGAGATCCACTGGCTCAGTTTGAAGTAGAGAAAAGAGAGCACGAGATAAAAATGAAGAAAATGGAGAATGAGATGGAAGAAGTGTTTGAGATGAAAGTCCATGAGAGAAACTTCAGAAACTCAAGGACATTGAAGCAGATGTAAGACTAGAGGGTGTGGTCACAATAAGAGGTGTGGTCATATGGGTGTGTGTGTGTAGTTGTCACTGCGTAAGGATCAGATGAGACAAGCGTTTGAACAACATAAAAAAGAGTTGGTGGGGAAGAGGAAACAATTTGACGAAGACAAGAGACTCTTTGATGAGGAACACCAGAAGTACATGGAAGAACTGGAGCATAGCATGAGGTGGGTGGGGCAGTGGGTGTGGCAACATGGGAGGTCAAAGTAAAAGGAATGAACAGAAATTTGATAGGACTGGGAAAATTGTACGCTGATTAAATTACGTGGTTCTTCGTGTATATTCTGCACTTTCCTTAGTAAATTAATGCATGAGTTAAATTACTAGTTAGTGCTCGTTGGCTATATTTAGTTGCATCTGCAATAATGCTGGTCATTTGTGCAGTGTTGGAGTTCCAAATGATAGGCTGCCACCAGAGTCAGCTTCGATGGGTAAGACTTCGGAGGGGTTGTAGTTGAGGGCTGCCCTTGCTCTCCTAATTCTACGCCCAAAGGTTAACGAATTGTTTTAATAAGAATAATTAATTCCTCCACGTTGCCATTAAATGTTAACATATAGCATGACTGACTGGTGACGGCCTGTCCAGCCATAATGTATCAAACCAGCGCAGCGCCGCCACCACGAGGGAGGATCATGATACAAATCTTACAGGTGCGATAGGGTCGGGTAAATGTCAATGATCCTAAGTGTGAAGTTATGGAAATGGATGCCAGAGAAAAAGGCTCTGTAATACAATAATAATACTAATAACTAGTGGTGTGCTTGAGCACAAATGGCGAGCGAGCCTTAAACTACACTATTGTTAAATGATTGATTTTAACAACTAACACTCAAGCTACTAAAATAAAGTTGAGTTTTTAAATTAAGTTAATGCGGTAAAGGGGTTTCAATTAAGCTCCCCGCAACTGTTTGAATTGAAAAAGAAGCAACAAAATCAAGTCACGTTATTTAAAATTTTCTTTGTGATATTCTTAATAGAGTTGTAACGCACAATACTTTCACACAACTGAACATACCTACGCAAGACTTACCTTCGTAGTTAGCCTAGTGGACAATGAATTGTCAAGTAAATGCTGTTGAGTAGGGCTTATATAACTGTGACAAATAGCGTATTAACTTACTACCGCCACTCGAATAGAAATGGAGCTCCCATAAGTTTTTGCGTTTTAACTGCACCCGCAAAACAATTCAAAGCAGTAAACAATTCAATTTCTAAGGTGATACGGGTAATGGTTGCTAAACCAGAGGATTCTGTTTAGTGAAGTTTGGGACGGGGTCGAACGCCGAGCGAACACAAAAATACGGAGGGTCAAAGTACAAAATGACATACATACGTCCAAACATATATCTAAATAAATAAATAAATAAACATCCCAATTTTCAATTGTGTTACCCCTGTAAGTGTCTCGCTCGCTACACTCGCTCGCCGATTATTTAAATGTTCACAGCTGTGGGGAGGAGACAGTTCAATCAGTAGGGTCTTCCACCACATGCAGCAAGGTTCAGTCATATTGCAATTGCCATAGAGTGACTCCCTCCCTCCCAAACATGAGTTCTTGTGTTAATATTAGTGAAATTATGGTGTGTGTGTGTGTGTGTATGTGTGTGTGTATGTGTGTGTGTGTGTGTATGTGTGTGTGTGTGTGTGTGTAGGGCTCACCATCAAGGCAAGGAAGTAAAGAAGAAGAAGCGGTGAGAGGTGTGGCTTCCTATATGTGTTGGAAGATCCGATCAGCCTGATATGACCATGTGATGATTGCTAACCACCTTTAGTTGATGTGTACCAAGTGGTACTGACACTTGTGGTTTTATCACTCATGAATATCATTATGTATCACCTTCCAAGTTGTGCAATTGAGAAGTATAGTATGTGATTGTTATATATTGAATACCAAACTCTGAATGATCTATCACTTGCCTATGTTCTCCACCATTTTACTAATGCTACAACAGAAACTTTGTGATTACACCACCTACAAATGCTACACTGAAAAAATGCTATCCCATATTCCATAATGCCCTACTCTCTCTCTCTGGGCTTTCCCCTACAGGAATTGACTGATTAAAGTTGCTTGGGATAAGTTATGTGCAAGGATATTTTTTTCTAACTGGCTTTAGGGAAGTCTCACTGCTCTGTACCTTTTGCCTCCTTATGTTGCTAGCTATAGCTTGTGATTCCATTTCTTAGCTAAAGGGTCTGACTTGGTATAATATATCTAAAAATACACTGTATAAGTGTGCCTCTCTAGTCCACTGCATGTATCACCTGTTCAAGATAAGTCTACTAGATACACATTTATCTGAGATCTGTCCAGGAACTAAACTGTCATTAGCATCTAATTATAATATTCGCGATACGATTCTTCTCGCTCCACGCAGGCGTAATCAGGAATAATGTGTATTTTGGGTGTGGTCAAGTGAGAAGAAAGAGACTACACCGCACCTAGTCTCGCAAGCCAGACCTTTGCCGACCCCTTACCGCTACGCGGGGGAAGGAGTCGGCAAAGGTCTGGCTTGCGAGACTACACCGCACCCTGGGCGACCGCATTTGACGTTGTGGAGTTGCAGCAGGTTTGCTAGGTGGCTAGTTATGGCGGAAAGTCAGCCTCAGGCTAGTACCGAGGTGAGTGTGTGGTACTCTTTAGTTTGAAGCTTAGCTCTAGCAGATTTCTAGATCTGGTGTTTGTATTTTACCAGCTAGTGAGATCCAGTGTTGTTGTTAAGATACATTATTCTAGCTAAATAGCTAGAGATCCAGTGTTTAAATTCTTAGCTGATTACTAGATCTGGTGTTTGACTTGAATCAGTGGAAGGAAAGTTAACTAACCACAAGTTGTTTTGGAGAGGTATAGTTCCCAGGCCAACAATTAGTCTGACTAAATCACTCAGTGAAATCTGTGAATCTAAACCACAAGTTGTTGCTCTATTTATTTTGAGAGGTATGATTGCCAGTCAACAATAGAGCAATTAGAGCATGGATTGGTATTTTTCTATAGAATTTGTGCATTGCTCTCACACATACACACACACACACACTACACACACACTCTCTCACACTACACACACACTCACACACACACACACACACACACACACACACACACACACACACACACCAAAGAGTGACACAATAGTTTTAGTATTGGCTCTAGTGCAGACTCTGTAAGGATAAAATATGTTAGTGTTATTCCCCATGGTGTGCATAAGTTAGTTATTAGCCTCCATTTTGCCTGGAATCTGCAGAATTATAAACTAACAACGAACACTTTAATGTGTGTAGATGTGTTTCTCCTTATGAGCATGCTCAGACATGACTTTCCCTCCTTTCTTTTTATTGTGTGTTGGGGTTTTTTGTTTTAGTTCCTGATGCCTGTTTTGTTTTTGAGCATGCTCAAACCTGACTTTCCCCCTCTCTTTTTTCCAGATGTGCTGGTGTCTAGCATGCTCAGAAATGACTTTCCCTCTTTGTTTTATTTTGAGCATGCTTAGAAATGACTTTTCCTCTCTTTTTCTTTCAAGTTGCTGGTGCCTGATTTTGTTTTTGAGCATGCTCAGATATGACTTTCTCTCTCTTTTTTGCAGTTGGTAGTGTGTTTTTGTGAGAGAATACTCGGACATGAGTTTCCCTCTCTTTGTCTCTATAGTTGGTAGTTGTTTTACTCTCGCTATCATTGAAGTCTAGTTTGTTCCAGAAATATAGTAAGTTGTGTGTTTATAACACAAACACTACATACTCTTTTGTTATTGTTGTTTTTATTGTTGTGTTCTATTTATTTATTGTTTGGTTTGTCTTTTCTTACTATGTATAAGAATTTGTATGTTTGTGCCATTTAATAAATAAATTTGATTTTTCTTTCATTGAATGTATGTTTGTGTGTTAGTATTTATATGGCACAGTAGCCGTCTTAAAATGCTTCTAAAATGTGTCGCGTAGAACTGAAGTAAACAGCCTTTATTCAACATTTTATTAATGTTTCTATTAATTCTATTAATTGCAGTACTGCTTACATAAAATGCTAATAAAAAGAATCGATCTTTTCTGTGTATTTAGTGCTAAAAGTTAGAAACTCATCCTGTGCTATATCAGTAAGCTGAGACCTTGTACTTCCTATTGAACACTATGGAGGTCGTCCAAAAAGATTTGTTGGAAAAAAAACTGACTAGCTTTTAATAAACGGGCAGGCTTAAGTTACAACAGACACAATGCTCTAATCAGGTCCCCATTTTGTAGGTCTTCTTCCAGTTTAATCTCTAGCTGTAAAAATATCTAAACCAGCAATGGTGCTGACTCCTAGAAAAAATTGGTGTCGTAGAACAGCCGTACCACAACAGGGTTTCATCCAGGGGGGGGACAGGGGTTTTTTTGACCCCCCCAGTCAAAATGCCAGGGGGGGATATCCCCCCCACTTTTTTACCTACCTATTATGGTTAATTGCCTACAAAAAAGTCATATTATATTGGAAAAACAATCAGAGTTCAGTATTTTTGCATCACAACAAAATTCGTCTGGGCTTCATCGATTTCCACAAAAAAAGTGAAAAGTTTACTCAGAGTATTTCTGCTTAGTTGTGAGATTAGGGAATCTATTATTTTAGATAGCAAAAAGTATTACTTAAAATTATTACCTAGTCCACTTTAATTTTGACCCCCCCAGACAAAAATTTCTGGATGAAACCCTGCACAATTCTGCAAGAATCTATTTTTAAATCCAAAAGCAAAATCTCTTGAATGTGTAAATACAATTTTGGAAAACAATTTCTATATTTCTAGAAGTGAGGCATAAGATAAATAGATTAAAAAACAACAACAACAACTTTAAAACGTATTTTAACAGAAGTATCGTATTTTATGAATCACCATACTGTTCGCACCTTTTGTTATACCTGCTTCCACTGTCCGTTCTACTGGATGAAGTTCAAACCATTTTCTGGTGCCTTTTAATACATGTGTTTGTGTGTTAAAATATGTGACCGGCTCTGAGAAAACTGATCGGCTCTAAGAAAACTGACCGTTGTGAAATGTTAAAAAAATCAATGTTATGCAGTAAGCTATTCTTCCTTTGGCCATTATTTTCTTTAGCTTCCACGGGTATCGTCATAGAAACATTGACTTGCATTCTCCAATTTCAGCTGGTGCTATTAGAACGGTAGACCACCATAACTAAAACCTTTTTTATCAATTTAAATCAATTAAACTTTCACACTAATCAGCCGAAATTTTAACCTTCAGTAGTTTGCTAATTAAGGTTTCAGAAACCTCAAAAACATTTAAAACAAATTTTTTTTAAGGTAAACTGACTTTAGTGTGTGTTGTTTAGTCGATTTTAGTTTATTGTCAAAATTTTTTATTTTCATTCACTTTCCAATTTTCTCATTTTCTCTTTTTTATATATAATGTTAGTGTTTTATTCTTATATGTTTGTATGTTATATTTAGTCAGCATTATGTTTTTGTTGTTAGTAATATTGTTATTTTGTAGCGTTGTTTTCAGTTCCAATAGCAGTTGTATAATTTTGTATGAAGTATGAAGTGCATTGCTTGTATAAGAATTGATTGTTTGTGTGTTTGCATGTTTTGAACGTTGGTGAATTTAATGCCTGGTTTAAATTTGTTTGTGTGTTAGTTTTAAAGTCTTGCATTGAAACAAACATCTGAAGCAATTTGTTTGTTTGTTATTATTTACTTTACTATATTTTGTAAAACAAACATCTGAAGCAATTTGTTTTTTTGTTTATTTACTTTACTATTTGTGGTATTTATTTGTTTATTTGTATTTAGAGGAATCTCCTTCACCCTTTAGCCTCACTTCACTGGGAACACTGCCATACATGGAGGGAGAGAGTCTGGCCTGATCAATGTGCAGTACTACAGAATAAAGTACTGCTACTAGGTTATGATGACAGACTTCATATCTCTACTGACCTACACTCATGGACTACTACTCATGCACCATGTGGACGCTCGTCCCTAACTACCTACCAGTCTAAGTTTGTATTGGTTGGTGGACATTATCCCTCCACTATTGAACCCACTAACTCTCTGTTGACTAGTACTACTGGTCGAGACTGGAAGCCATCGCTATGTGCCATGCCTACTCCTCGCTACTACCCATCATCAGTTAGTGGAGGATCACCAGAGGTCCTGGTCGTGGCTGGTGGGAGTGTCTCACCTGACGAGTATTTGGACGTAGTGGAAGTTCTACTCAATGACCATTGGACGACTGCAGACTCACTTACTTCTTCATGCATTTACATGCAATCAACATTCCATGAAGGCAACTTCTACTTCACAGGAGGATATAACGAGGAGAAGATTCTATTTATTTGCAGTTTAGAGTCTCTCATAGCATCTGCTAGTAATGGCAGGACAACTCCACTAACAATATGGAGGACAGTAACCACACCTACTGCCATCTACGCTATTGCCTCGTATTTATCAAATCTAATCGGCATCGATAGATTTTCTACAGTTAGCAGTTACTCCAACAGAACAGAGAAGTGGATTGAGACTACTAGTGAGGGAGATGGACCAGCTAAGAAGTATGATGGATGGATAGCTACTGCAGCATTAACAACTGGACAGTTAGTAATGGCCAACTCAAATGGAGTGTATAGAGGAACTCTGTCAGGTCAGTGTATTCAAATAGCAGCTCACTCTAGAAGCCTCCCTGACTGAATTCTGTCAGGTTTGTATTTAAATAGCAGCTCCCTCTAGAAGCCTCCCTGGCTGAACTCTGTCAGGTTAGTGTATTCAAATAGCAGCTCCCTCTAGAATCCTCCCTGACTGAACTCTGTCAGGTTAGTGTATTCAAATAGCAGCTCCCTCTAGAAGCCTCCCTGACTGAACTCTGTCAGGTTAGTGTATTCAAAATTCTCTAGCCTGCAGTAATATTGGTTTCTTTTCAGCAGGTTCATATTAATATAGTCTCTTTCAAGTATATTTATAGATTATTGTTATTGTTGTTATGGAGATTGTCCTAAAAAAATATTTTATTGTTATTTGGTAAATTATGTTTGAACAAAATAATTTATTATTAACATGTTAATTTATTAGTCTTTACAACATATCTAAATTGCAGGTGATACTGGCAGCTGCTTCTACTGGCAGCTGTTTTATTTCAGCTGCTTTTGCTGGCCATCACTTGGCCTGCCCTTAAAAAATATGTAGCTAGTTGTGTGTACAGTTCAACAAGTCTGACTGTAATACCTGTGATTTTAATAACCCACTACTATCATCTCCTTTTTTTTTTTCATCTCCTTTCCCTTCCTAACTTCTCCCTGTCTCCAATTCTTCCTTCTTAGTCCATCTCCCTCCTCCTCTCTTTTTCCTCTGATTTTGTATGTATAAATGATAAACAAATATTTATAATGTTGTTGTTGTAATTGTTGTTGTGTAGTGATATCCTATTCCCCAGACAAACAGTTCATATCCAATGTCCTGTCAAGACTAGAGGCAGTGATGGGCATTGACATTGAGTCTGTCCTGGCCAACAGTCACTCTCAACTAACACAATCTACTGGAGTAGAACTACCAGACCTTCACCCACAGACAGATCATGTAGAACAAGTTATTGTCACATGGCGTAGACTACACCATCCAACATGGCAACAACTACTAGACGTCTTACAAGATATTGGACTAGCAGAGCTGAGTCAGCAAATTGACGCATTCATGAGAGGTAAGAGTAATTTTTGAAATAGTATATGTGTAATAGTATTTTATGTCATGTACATTTTAATGATGTTTATGAATGCAATACTATTTTTACACTGTATAATGAAGTCTATTTAAGGTGCTGATAGATTTTATAAATATGATTATTAGACATCACTATTTGTATTTGTTGGATTAATTTTATAGTCCAAAGTATGTATTTATTTGCTGTGATAGGTTACTACAAGATTGAAGATGCATACAAGCACTTCATCATTTCCAAGGATGTGCTGGAGCTTCTGTCTTTAAAGTTGATGTTTGTTGGTCCTCCACGACAAGGCAAGAGTACAACTCGCCGTCGAGTTAGGAAAGAGATCATAGATCTTCTGTCAGCAGGAGAAGAGGAGCAGATTCATGGCAGCACAGGCACAGTGGAGTGTTCCAATATGCTAGTCCAAGGCTCGTCTGATCCAACTACAGCAGAAAGGAAGGCAAACTGGACCATTGTACAGAATCTCACTGAGGAGGCATCCGTACTCTTTCACAGTCTCAAAAGTAGTTTGAAGACCAAATCCACTTCTGAGAGTACAAGTGTTTCCCATGAAAATAGAGAAACCACAAAAATTGTCTGTCAGGATGGCAGTGGTTCAGAGCAGTCTGCGGAAGAATCGTCACAATCTACTTTACTTGGATCTACCAAAAGTAAGCCATCAAGACAGAAGGAATCCTCTCCTGTCTCACCAACAAATGTCCAACTCTCTGATGAGGTGGCAACATCACAAGATTATTCCGAAATAGCTGCCGTATTCAAGAAAGTGTCCCAACAACCAGAGTTTGTTGAAGATTTGAGGCATTCTTTCAGAGCTTTCTTGAGGATGGAGGACACTGGAGGTCAGCCTGAGCTGATGGACATGCTACCAGCACTCACCATAGGACCTGGCCTCTACTTGCTGTTCTTTAACTACATGTTCCAATTAAATGAGGAGTATCGGGTCTTTTATCAGAGAGCTTCAGGAGAGACAAGTGCACCAGAGAAATCTGAGTTTACTCTGCAAGAGATGCTTTTGTGCACTTTGGCCAGTATATCTTGTTTCAGTTCCTCCACCCATCTTCAACCTCTACCAGGAACAGACAACCCAGCCATTGGTGAGATACTGGAGTCCTCCAAGTCAGTAGTATATATAGTGGGTACTCACAAAGACAAGGTTTCTGAGGAAGACATCGCTACAGTCGATTCACAGCTTCAAAAAGTGATTGGAGACTCTGACTTCTACAGGAAGGGCATAGTTCAGTTTTGCTCACAAGACAAGCTTGTAGTTTCTCTGGACAACATGGGAGGCGGAGTAGAAGAGATCGATCACTTGCATCAGCTACTGGAGAATGCCATGGAGAAACACTTTAAGAAGCTAAAAATTCCAGCCGTGTGGCTCCTGTTCAGCTTGTGTCTTCGCATGAGAGAAGTGAGGACAGCCAGCCTGGAGACCTGCTTGGCCTTGTCCCATGCCTTCAATATGACACCCTACGAGACCAAAGCAGCTCTGTGGTTTCTTCATCACCATGCCGGTGTTCTGATGTACTTCCCCAGTGTGCCTGATTTGGAAGACCTGGTCATCATAGACATCCAGGTGGTGTATGACAGTATCACTGGTGTCATTCTCAAAGCCATGAGCTTTGATAGCGTAGGTCAGGCCACATCCGAGAGATTCAGGAAGACAGGTCGATTCATTATGACAGATTTGATATCAGCTACAGCTGACATTTCAGGAGATCTGATTCCACCAGAGCAACTGTTAGCTTTGCTAGCATATCTTCACATTGTAGCTGAGATTGTGTCAGTCAAATCTTCTGATACTAACTCAGTCTTAGAAGAAGAGAAAGAATACATTATGCCTTGCGTGTTAGAAAACACTAGTGCAAAGGAACTTGACCTATTCCACAAAGAATCCTGTAGATCATGTTTGGTGGAGCCTCTCTTGATGTACTTCAGTAGTGGGTTTACTCCTATGGGACTCTTTTCTGCTTCAATGGCTTGTTTCATATCTGACAAATCCTTCACTTTCATTAGAGAAGGTGTCAAGAAAAACATGGTGCACTTTCTGTATGGACAAAAAAAAATTCGTGTAACATTTATATCTCGATGTAAATATTTTGAAGTCGTAGTTTCGTGTGATCCTACATTCCAAGACTCCATTCACCACGAATGTACTGCTCTAAAACAAGAAATAGAGGACACTCTAAAGAAGGCTAGTTCCAGAATGAAC
>WLWD01004941.1_pt1 | contig 11938 bp, 6 predicted proteins | sample 6712731 | NCBI WGS metagenome assembly WLWD01 (sample SAMN12718690, study PRJNA576275) | sponge metagenome | isolation source: marine sponge | host: Mycale hentscheli | place: New Zealand: South Island, Marlborough, Capsize Point | collected 2014-11-01
TTCCACAAAGGTCGAAGGTGACAGCTAGCAACAAGAGCGCGCGCAAAGACATCGCGTGAGGTCAAAGGTGAGGGTCAGCCGTTCTGCACATAACGTCTTTCTACAATAACTCAGCGCAGTCTAGATGCGCCTCCTTCCGCTGGCCGGGTGTGGCTTGCAGTCGCAGACACAAGACTAAAAGCGCGCAATAACCCTAATGGTGTTAAGAGCGAGTCAGAGGTAAAGCAACATTTAATCTATGACAAGAACAACACTTATAAGGACCCAGCAGCACGGAGAGAGCAGTGGGGAAAGGGTGGTGATGAATATCATTAATGAGACACGTATTAGGTAAAGGGTGCACTGTATTAGAACTTAGGCTAAGACTTAGAATAAACAAGCATACATATATGGTGAGGTGTTAATAGTCTGTGACAAGTGTCTATAGGAGCTCAGGAGCTGCAGGGGAGTGGCTCAGGTTGCTGCAGCATCAGGCGCTTGACTTCCGTTGTCTGGAGTTTCAGGACTCCCAGACATGAGTTAAGCTGAACAAGATAGCAACAGTAAACAATTAAGGAGTTCATTCTCCATGTAAGAGTCCGGTTCCTACAAGTACCTTCTCGTTGCCATGTACATAAACTGGGATTTTTTTTAGCTAGTATTCCGCGGATTCCGCATCGCGGCTAGTCTCGCTTAGCCGATGTGTCACAGGAAATTCGGTATCCCCAGATTTTTGCATCCCTGCGTAAAATAACCTAGAGTTTCTTGCACCCCACGTAAAACTTCGTGAAACTTCCTAGTGTATTATCCGTCCCCAAGTCAAAATTCCTAAGGAAATCTAGCTCCAACTAAGGAAACCAAACATGTTGCTACTTTCCTCTACAAGATGATTATGTGACATGGTTGCCCTGAGGAGATATTTCAAATCAGGTATACTCTAGCTGAAACTGTGCTTATTGTAAACTTTGATGCAGGGAAAGGAGTTTTGCAACCAGATTATGGACAGATTGGAGGCATTGACCGGTTTTAAGCACAGGGTATCTAGTGCATATCATCCTCAATCAAATGGCCTTGATGGGCGACTGAATCAGATCTTAAAAGCATCGCTACAAAAATTAGTGAATGACAAATAGGATGATTGGGATGATCTCATTGATGAGGTTTTATTTGCTTATCGAACCAATCAGCAAAATACAACAAAGTTTACTCCGTTTTTCATTATGCATAATCGTGAGGCTAAACTTCCAATTGAAGCTTCATTATGTGCCAGTAAAGAAGTTGTTGTTTCTAACAATATTGATGAAAAATTAAGTGCAATGTTTATTGAAAGGAAGAATCAGTTCTATAATCAAGTAAAGGATAACATAAAAAAGTGCAAGATAATCAAAAAAGACAATAAAGCACAATGTTGTAACCAATCTGAAGGTAGTGTACTTTTTATATGTTTATTGTACAGCTATCATAAATGTATTTATTGATTCATATACAAAATAAAAGTAGAACAGCATTTTAGACCACAAACTCCCTAAATTTTACAAGTGGAGATTAAGAATCTTATTCAATAACTGGTTGCGTATGTAATTAATACTCTGCTACAAGTTGCACTGTAGAGACCACTAGTGTCACAAATTGAAAATACCTGTTGTTGTGATCAATGTTTGAGCATTGTGTATAATGAGCAATGAAATGGAGAAATAGTAAAACAAAACAAAATTGAGATATTGCTAGGTCAAATATGATTTGTAATGTAGGTTGGTGATAGAGTACTTGCTCAATGTCCAAAAAATGAAGGAAGAAAGGGTGGAAAGTTGGATGTTCAGTTTAGTGGTCCATACACCATAGTAGAAGACAAAGGAAAGGGAAGATGGCTTTTAAAAAATGATGAGGGAGTTATATTGAAGAAGTCCTACAATACCCAACGTTTGAAGTTGTGGTTACCACCTAATGAAGTAAAAGGTAGTATTCTATACTTCAGATTACATTGGTTGGACTAGATATCTCACATTTCTTATTGCAGAGGAGATGACTCAAGATAATTGTTTGGATTCTGTTGACAATTCTGCAAACGAAGAAATCCAATACTCTCTGATGTGACCAAAGAAACTGAAAGTGGAACATCTATGTGTGCAACTGAAGATCATTTAGGTAAAGTAGTTCTCATTTTGTTTACACTTAATGTACACTTTTTGACATAGGTGAATGTTGTGCCACAAGTCATTCTTAAAACAAACTATTTGATGATGAGTATTTGCATCTCTTGAAGACAGGGGCACTACATCATTGCCTGATAACTGAGGATGATGATAATCATTATGATTATGTAAGTACATTGTACTAGGCAAACAAAGTACATCCAATTGTATTTTACATTTATGTTACAAAAGTATATTCAATCAACAAATCAACGACCTGTGTACAAAAATGTTGATGTAGTGGTATGGCAAGATTTCAGACAGTGTGGTAAGCTTCCAAAACTTCCAGAAGCATGTAAGTTTTGGACATTATTATAATGAAAAAAATCAGCACATATTTACTGAATATTTTAGGCGGAAATTTTGTAATAATGACATTTGAGCAGATGGATGAATGTGACCAATTAAAAAAAAAAGAATGTGAACGTACTTGAAACGAGGAGACTTATTAGAGGAGTTCATATCTGACCGAGATGACATACCATGCTTAATAACAAAGTTTGGATTCACTTACTTTCGATTTCATGCAACACTGATCGATGAATTAATTGAGTGGATTTATGAGAAGAGGAAAGATTTTAACCAACGCAAAGGTTTGTGCCTGAAGAAACAAATTTCGATAAACTTAATTAATTAATTGAATAATTATATTCTTTTATCATTGTTGCAGCAGCGGGGGAGGTCAATAATGAATCTGTTAAAAGGATCTGTGAATTACATTGGTTAGCAGCATCACTAGAAGAAACTGGCGGTGCTGAAGATGGGTTTGTGATTGTAGAAGACTCTAGTGATACTGAAGATGATGAGGATGGAGAGGAAGATATGAATGATTTATGTCTTTATCCACTTAAAACGAACTCAGCTATCTCAAAAATGCATCACAGAAACATTTATGAAAGGAAAACGAGTCCGTCTGAATAAGGTGAACTACAACTAAATTGATTTTATTACTTTATAATACTGTAATTTTGTTAACAATCATCTCATAGAGTGTGTGGTGGTTGGAGTCTCTCCAGTTAAGGTTAAACGAAAAAACTAATTCTTGAAGAAAATGGACTTCATACTGACAGACATAATGTTTGCTGGCAATCTCCTTTTATGCAAACAGTTTCCGAATTTGCAAGGTCTGCAGGATACTCTTTTTAGCCAAATGACAGAAAAATTTAAATATATTTATGGCAAGGGTAAGCCACAATGAAATGTGTATTCTTACGATTAATCATTTTCCCTATCTCTTACAAACAGCTTCCAAATACGTCTATTTGGTGGTCATGGCCATTGGATTTGTACTTTGTACAGTAAAGCAAGTGGTGTCGGCATCTACGACAGTTAGCCTCCTGGTAAAGAGTTGCCTTGTGATGTTATTCAGATTCAAATTGCGTGAATATATGGTGGAACTGCAAATGATGATGTTTTTTCAATTGAATGCTGTAATGCACAAAAGCAAAGTGGTGCCAAAGACTGTGGAGTCTTCACTTTAGCATAACGCATTTCATTTAGCTAATGGAGATAAAGTATGCCGAATTAATTTTGATCAGAGAAAGATGAGAGAGCACGTTGTTCAATGTTTTATAAAAGGGAAGTTTTCAGCTTTTCCTAGTAGTAAATCTTCAGTTCAAAGAACTTCGTCAAGAAGGTTCTCTTGCAGTGACATCATGTATGTAAAATGCCTGAATGTTTCGAAAACTACATGATCAGTTGCGAGTCATGTAATTGTGCCTGGTTTCACTACAAATGTGTTGGAATTACATGCAAGAGTAAAGACTCTTTTCACTGTGCATGTTGCACCATCCTCTTGGATTTGCTTTATTTGTAGTAGTTGACTTTCTGTGTTGTTATCTTCTTGTGTATTTCATCATTTTTCATTGTAATTATAAAATATAATAATAATTATGTGTGCATATCATGAACAATATGTTATAATAAAAAGTATTGAAGTACCAGGGGCGCTAGCAGACTTAAAAAGGTGGATTATTTTATGACAATATCCAAGCCACACCTAGATCACACGTAATATAATTAAAAATTTATTATCGGAACAGACTTAAAAAGGTGGATTATTTTATGACAATATCCAAGCCACACCTAGATCACACGTAATATAATTAAAAATTTATTACCGGAACAGCAATAATTTATTGAAAAAGCAAGCAAGCATCCTCAATTCTACATGGATACTTTCCTAATTAAAGTTTGCAAACATAATTTACATCAGTTTCATATGAACCCTTCACCAAACCGCAACGCAGAAGGAGTGGTCCGCGCATTAGCGTACCCCGTTCCTCCGCACACATAATTTTTCACATTCAGTATTGTTCATACTGCCATCTAATGTAAGCTTTATATAGAAAATTTATCTCCAACAGTTGATTTTGGAAAAATTAAAGGGGTTGATTTTTTGCACTACAAATTGTACTGAGACTCTTTGTCTTAGACTAGCTATGTCCAGAGTGCATTGCAATGTGTAAATCAAGAATAGTTATATAAGTACAGTAGAATATATATTTTTGTGGAAACATTTAATGCTTAAATAGTGATCTGATACCATATAATAATTATAATATTCTGATATGTACGTTTTCTATATCATCTTGATAGCAATTGACAGCAGCAATACATGATTGATACTACCCACTTCATCAAATAGTAATGCCATGGCACGGCCTGAGGATTTTATTGGCCTCTTATCTAAAACATTGAACACACAGTGTATGCAATACAAAATATCAAAATAAGCTAAGTGTGGAAAAATTGATTTAGTACATTATTTTTATTGAATTTGAGCCAATAATTATATCCAATCAATTTTAAAACACTTATATTAACTACATGTGTGCATTATCTAGCTATTACCTCTCATCAAACAAGCTTACTTGTAATTGAAGCAGTTGTAGTGACATTCATAGTAGTTAATGATGTGGTAGAACTTATTGCACCACGTGAGGAAATACTCTTCCTTCCAGAATCTCCCATGCATACCACTGTTATGTCTGAACTTATTGTTGCAATTGCTATACTAATTAATGTGAATGGATATTTAGCTACTAATATTGCTTGATCTTCTAATACCATATATCCTTGATCTGAAAATAAATTGTGATTTTCTGAGCCAACTAAGTCACTTGATTCAAATTTATACTGTTGTCTATTTATTTGAAATGTTTGAGAAGTTCCTTGAACTGCACAAAAAAATATTGCTGTGTTCAAGGTTTGGTTAAATTTCAAAAGTTTTGAATTGATGATTTTCTCTAGGTGAATCAACTGTGGAGGTGAAGCTGTGAAGGACTCATTAAACATTACTGACATTATACTTTGATCTGATTCTGTTCGACAGGCTACCTCTAAATTAATGGCTCTCTGAATTGTCACCATAAGCACTGACACAAAAGATTTTTGGCTGGACATTGCAGCCGGTCCCATTGCTAGCAAGGTGGAGGTGTAGTAAAAGTTTTGTCTTGAACTGGACAAAATAGAGCCAGTACTAGAAGAGATGGAAAACCCACCTAGGCCAAGCTTATTCACTGCCCACTGCAAAGCTTGTCCTTCAACTGTGCAGGTAAAGTAGTAATTGAAGGTCGTACCATCCAATACAGATTTAGTGAGATATTCGAACTCCATTATAGTTCCACTGGTTATAGGTGATATAATCAACAGTGGCCATAACTTCAATGAATAAAAAGAAATTCTCACTTTCATTCAGACTAGAAATGGCTTTGAGATAATAATTTCAAAATGTCAAATACCTCCGCTATGTTGCTATGTAGCTAGCTACATAAATTGGATACTTTTTTTAGCTTGTAGCTATTCCGCTAGTATTCCGCGGATTCCGCATCGCGGCGGGTTTAGTCTCCATCCTGGCCCAGATAATTTTTCTATCACCAGGTTCACAGCAGGAAAAAGTGCTTTCCACAGAATTTATTGCTTGAAAAGCCCACACCTGGAAATGGTTACAGGCGAGTGCTGCTGATGACCATAGTAGTTGGGCGTGGCATGCAGTGTAGTGAGGTCTGGTAAAGGGTGTCAAGGTGTAGAAATGGGCGGTGGTATGTGAGTTGTTACCGCCAAATTCAAGTTCTGTATTGTTGTTGAGGTTTTCTTCCACTTCTTCTGAGTTTCCTTTGCGTATATAACCTCCCTGGTAGGCTGATTGCCATCAGATGACTAATATTGTGCCTTACTTCGTCCTCCTCCTATCAGTAAAATCCTTCGCTGAAATACAAGTTCAGTATCTGCGGGGAAACTCTCGAGGTGATGCCTCCCCTATCAAAGATTACTACTTTAGCTGCTCAGCCGTAGGGCAGACCCTTCAGTGGAGCGTAAATCGATTGGGTTTGGGCGGTTTCTCTACAGGATCAAGAGCAGGTGATCTCTTAACCAGTTCACGGTCCAATTTTGCATACTCGTCAACTCTGGTGTCCAAAGGAGCATTGGCAGACTCTCAAGGGGAATTTACATCTGTGTTACTCGTGACTGTACAAAATGAACTCCACCTTGAGGTGGCATGTAGGACAGAGTCTAAGCAAAACATCACCTCCAATAATGCCGGCCTGACGGATGAGTACACCGAGGTAAAGTTTGATCACACTATTTATCTTCAGTATGTTCTGAACTATAATATTATGAGTGATAACAGATACACTAGTATATTTCTTTGCGAAGTTCGTGGGTCAAGGATGATGTGGCAGGCCAGCGACGAATATTCTTTTCAGCCACAGGATGTAATTGGAACCAGTCGGCAGGAAATCATTTCAGAAGACGGACATAATATCATAAAGGAGCAAGCCATTCTTATCGCTCAGGAGCCTTTTCCATTTGTTAGTCTACTGGTTGTCACTGAGTATTCTGGAAATGTGATCGTGTGCGGGTCAGATGACAATACAGTCCAAATTCCAATATTGTCTGTTATTCATCAAACTCCTCCCACTTCGAATGATCCTTTAACTCTAGGCAGTACAACTCCAATCACTTCTACTCTATCCTCGACTCAAACTTCAAGTGTTATTGGTAAGTATTTCAAGCACCTGACACAGTTTGCTTAACTTGGCTTATGGATTATATACATTTTATGAGAAGCTTTAGACCATACAGTTGGTCACTTTATGTTGAGTGTATTCAAAACACGGAATCAAAACTTAATATATTTGTTCTTTCTTTTATTTAAAAAATAAAATTATTAGCTGTCTCTGTGCGTTGAACCCATGACCTCTAGCTTATCACACAATCACTAGCTCAGAGGAGAAGTGCTTGCAACATTATATCCTGGATTTTATTTCTGATGGCTTTCATTCTTGTTAAATATACATTGATACTTCTAATTGAAGTTGTTGTTTTTTTAAGTCAAATGTCAATGTCTATTTACTTGTGGCTACCCTTTCTGTTCCAGGCAACTGTGGTGGCACCGTCACTGCCATACTGGTGTTTTATAATTTGGTTGTGATTGTATTGCTGGCTACCGTTGTAGTATTGATAATTTTTATTAAGAAGGACAAGTTAAGGTGAGTGATTTATACGTTGCCTTTGTTTTAGTTTTAAACATGGTCAGAATTTTTTTCGATCCTTGTCTTTTTTCAGTGCAGTCCGAAATTAAAACAATAGTTACCCATATATATTTCCTGATAAATCACTACACTACCAATAAGATATTGTATTGTACCATCATTAGCTAAACCAGTCATAGTTTTTGCTGTTTATCTCAGTGCAAGATTGACATAGAGGTAAGCAAATTTTATGTGGCCCATTCGTTAAAGGGAAAATTGGTAAAGGGCATCTTTAGTAGTATGATTATTTATTGGTATTGTCAATGTAAGCACTTGCAATCATAGTACAACTGTAAGTGGACTTTATGTAGCCAGATGAGCTTTTGTATATACCTTCAATACATTGCACAAATTTTTGTAGATAATTTTTTTTTGCACTTCATATCAAATCTATGCACTCATGTACTTTATTTACTACATTTCACTTTATATATTATATTAATGTGTGTATTTGTGTATTAGCAATCTGCTTCCATGTATGAAGAATTATGAACGATCATATACTGTAGAACCAGCTAACAATGGATCACCTGAACATGCTAATCTTCAAGAGTACGTGGAGTAGTATTTAATAGGATATGTGTAACTGTATGTTATTGAAATAGCTGATCATGTACCTTGATGTTATTTTAAACTTGTGTAGTGTATTGTACAACATATATCGGCATTATATACATACTACTAGTAAGCGTAGCTTCAGTCTCCACCCAATTTTACTATCCCGGCACCACATACAAATTTTAAAGATGTTTTTTTCTTGTACCAAGTTAAAAAGCTAGCTCCCTTGTTTCAGACTTTTTTTTTTTATGAGGATTGAGTTGAAATTTGTAGATGCAGTAGTTCAAGTGACCATTGATGTGTATGACCTCATTTTGTAGCTCTAATTGTTACAGTTTGTTTTTAATATTAGGAATAGGAATGTGAGTAGACTGACGTTGATACCCAGTCTTGAATGTATACAACAACAAATACAACCACATCCGTGTAGACAGAATTAGGTTTGTTCGTAGTAAAGCATTTAACTGAATTCTGTATTATAATACGTATGTCAGTCAGTTACGGTGACAACGGCAAGTGTATTCATGAATAATTCATTAGTTGAGCTGGGTTGGTAAAGTATCATCAGTAATGATGACACTGATGTGTTTATAACTGAGTTAGATTAATATAGCATCGTCAGCATGAACGATAACGATGCTGAGTGTATTATTATGTGGACCAAATGGTAGAGGATAATGACAGGTGGGTAATAACAATAATACCTGATGCTTCGACATTACTAATTAATAGTTAGTACATCAAGTGCTACTGTGTGGTGGGGTACTTGATAGTATGGAATATGTATCTCAGGTTATTACTATGCCAGAGCTACTGGCTCACGTGTGCCACAAATGCTTTTAATATGTTTCTTATTCTAAAATTCAGTGGGCAGTTGTGCTGTAGTGCTAGTGGTAACAGTAATAATAATAGCAATAGTTGGTGAGCAAGCAAACTGAGAGAGACACTATGAGTAATAACACAGTTGAGAATCAGAGATATTGGTTTTATATGCATACTTGTACAGTGGTACGTTCAAACGGTCCAATCAGATTGGTCAATTCGAGGTGAATATATCTCATACCCTCCTCCTAGGGGATGGGGGATTTTGTAGAGTCATAAAAAACAAATTTAGTTTATGAAAATGGTGAAGACACAACTATGGAACAGTTTGTCAAATATGACAAACTATTAAAAATTCCTATAAGGACTGGATTATGTAGAAAATTGAAGAAGTGTTGAACATTTTAGCAAACTACGTATCATGGATTATTTTTCATGTCTTAGACATGTTATTAATTTAATTAATTACTAGTTGTCAACACTGAGGGTTCAAACCCTTGGTGATTCATTGTTGTTAGCAAATATTATATACAGTAGACCCTCAATTATCCGAACACCTCAGGATTGTTCGGATATTTGAAATGTTCGGATATACAAAATAAGTCATTTTGAATGGGGTCTTAATCTCTTACATTATTATAATTTCCCCCAAAAATGGTGTTCGGATTAGTGAGAGAGTTCGGATAAACGGGGTTCGGATAACTGAGGGTTTACTGTAATATTGATAGTGTTTGGATAGTTAATTACATAAAATCAATAAAATTCTAGAATTCATTTTTCTCGTTTACAGTCCTGTAGGTGTGACGTATTCTCAGCAAGGACGAAGCAATATTGAACAACATCAAACCTCTAGCTTTCAAAGGCAAGTTTCATGTCTGCATTGATCTGTTGTTAGTTTCAATATGTGTGTTTGTTGGAGATTTTTTAAAAACATCAGTCAGTGTACTGAATGAAACTTTGTCACGTAGTCCCGTGACCGTCAATTGTGCAAGTCCCTATCAATCTTTTTTTTATATACGTGTCTTAAAATTATGGGAGGGCAGTTGAAAAAAGTTATAATTTAGGAAAGGATGGGCTTTGATGAGTTAAAATTATTAGTGTCACCACAGCTTGTAGTCTGCAACTTGTTACTTTTCATTAACCTCTGCCCTTTGCTGGGGATGACCACACTCTGTCACATAGTGGTCATGGTTTGATACCTGACAAGCGCACTCTGTGGAGAGTGTGGGTGGGGTCCCCTAGTTTAGGATGGGAAGGTCCCCAGATGCATGAGAGAGGTGGGGTGGGGTTGGTTGGGGGTGAGAGTATTCCCATGTGTATCTGTGGGATCAGGTGGCCAGACCTACATACGCCAGCATTGTCACACCATGATAATGTGGAACTTTATGTAACCCCCTCTTACCTGATTTGATGTTGATGTGTTGGAGATCACTGGAGGTTTGGTTAGTGAATGAATTCATCTCACTGCACCAGTTACGCTTAGTTATAGTCAACTCTGCCGGCGTAAGACAGCTTCATCTCACTTATTGTACGTGTGACACTGCGCTGTACTGCGCATCCATATAGTGATCAGTCACACAAGTTATGAGGTCATAGGCTCACTACATTAACTACATTTAATAAACATTAACTTTTGTTTAGCTATGTAAGTGGCAACTCTCGGTATTTTGTGGCTTGCTCGTCAAAGAGCATTAGTGTTTACAACTTTCAGCATTATGGTTCACTAGTACTTATATGATGTACGTTAAATTAGGTATGGCTAAATTTCCAATCATTATAGAGAATTATGGACTCACAAAATGTGTTTATCACCATTCTTTATAACGTGTTCAAATTTAAAATTATTGGTAGTGTTAGCAATCTGTTAAAAGATTGCTTGAGAAGAAGTGTGAATAAATATGGAAAGAGACAGAAAAGTGGAGGGGAGAAAAGAGAGAAAAAGATAAATAAATAAAACAAGTCAAGTTTCCCTAACAAAAAGTTGTATGCATGCTGCACACATTCGTGCTGCCTTACTGCACTCATCATGTACATATGCAGCACATGTGCTGCAGGCGTAATGCTGCTATCAAGCATGTATGCTGCATACAGAAAAATTGAAACAGCGCCTCACATGTGCCACATATGTGCATATGAGGGATGCATGTGTGCACAAAAAAGCATGCCACATGCGTGCATTCTCTTGTATGCTATACATGCACAGTGGCATGTATGCCACTCATGAGTTGTGCACTCTTCTACTTGCATGCTGCATGCCTGTGGCACATTTCAATTTTTGTGTATGTGGCACACAAGCACTATGGTATATTTCTGCATGTCTGCCTGGTAGATGTGGTACATGTGCTGCATGTCTGCCTGGTAGATGTCTGGTAGAGGTGGTACATGTGCTGCATGTCTGCCTGGTAGATGTGTTACATGTGCTGCATGTCTGCCTGGTAGATGTGGTACATGTGCTGCATGTCTGCCTGGTAGATGTGGTACATGTGCTGCATGTCTGCCTGGTAGATGTGGTACATGTGCTGCATGTCTGCCTGGTAGATGTGTTACATGTGCTGCATGTCTGCCTGGTAGATGTGGTACATGTGCTGCATGTCTGCCTGGTAGATGTCTGGTAGAGGTGGTACATGTGCTGCATCTCTGCCTGGTAGATGTGGTACATGTGCTGCATGTCTGCCTGGTAGATGTGGTACATGTGCTGCATGTCTGCCTGGTAGATGTGTTACATGTGCTGCATGTCTGCCTGGTAGATGTGATACATGTGCTGCATGTCTGCCTGGTAGATGTGTTACATGTGCTGCATGTCTGCCTGGTGGATGTGTTACATGTGCTGCATGTCTGCCTGGTAGATGT
>WLWD01006290.1_pt1 | contig 11933 bp, 5 predicted proteins | sample 6712731 | NCBI WGS metagenome assembly WLWD01 (sample SAMN12718690, study PRJNA576275) | sponge metagenome | isolation source: marine sponge | host: Mycale hentscheli | place: New Zealand: South Island, Marlborough, Capsize Point | collected 2014-11-01
ATGCGCTCTTTGTCATGGTTATAAGCCGTGCGCAACAGTATTTACTTGAAAATACATTGTCCACTAGACTACTGCGAAGGTAAGTCTGTGTAGGTGTATGTCCAGTTGTGTCAAAGCATTGTGTGTTACAACCACTACTTAGTTAAAGAATATCACAAAGAAAACTTTTAAATAACGTGTATGGTTTTGTTGTTGTTGTTTTCCTTCAATTCAAGCAGTTGCAGAGAGTTGTTACTATGGCACTGAAATCCCTTTACCGTGTATGTTCAGTGTTAGAAGTCAAAATCATTCATATAAAAATAGTATAGTCTTTAGGCTCGCTCGCCATTTGTGCTCAAGCACATCACTAGTTATATGTATGTATACGTACGTCAAAATTTTTCGCCCGCGCTTCTAATTACGTAAGTTAGGTAAAGCGTTCACAGTTCCAGTATTTTTCAATTAACTAGCGCGTAGAATCCTGCTGCACTGCCTTACGCAACTTTGTTTCAACCAAAAAGTTTATAGCTACTCTCTTCTTGAAACAATTGTGAAGTCTTTGTCAAGCTGCGCTTCTTTGCCACTGCTTTTTTTTTTTCCAAGTTAATAAGGAAAAGTGCAACTGTTATTACGCATGCGTGCAAATATCGCAAAATGAAATATGAAAAGAAAAAGAAAAAGACAATAAATATACAAAAAGTTCAGGCTACACCGTCCAGGGAGGGGGGTATGGTGGGGAGACGGTGGAGCCACAGCGATGCATTGCCCCGCCATAAAGCAATTGCCACGCGGCCAAACAGGTGACTGGTAGTTGGGGTGGAGTCAGAAGTGCCGCAGCGATTCTCGATGGCCCTGCTGATGATGGTGCGGATGGTGTCCTCAGAGTGTCTCAGCCACAAGAGGGACGAAGTCCGTCCCGGAAGAGCGGCAAGCGCTGAGAGGTTGGCTGCAAGCTTCCTCTGCACACCAACTTGGAGGGCATGGCCAGGTGTTTGGGCAGCCTGAGCGATGGTGAGCTCCTGTAGCGGGCTGATGACAAGCACATCAAAGGCGGACGGACGTCCAAGGCTCCAGCATGGAACGAAAATGTCGCCCGGGCGAGCTTGCGAGCCAGGCAGTAAGCCAGGGGTCTCCTTGGAGGGAGCGAGAGCAGCGGACTGGGCAGCAGCGTGGATGGCGTCACGGACATCATTGTGACGGGCAATGTGATCCCTATTCCCCCCGCAGCCGACCTGGTGATCACCGTACGCATCAGCAGTAAGGTGGCATTCCGGGCAGGGGTATGACGAGCTGTGGAGGGGAACCCCAAGCCAGTAGCGCAGGCAACACCGGAACTCTCGGTCGTGGAGATGGAGGCCGAGGGTGGTGGAGGGGATGATGTTCAGCCAGTCTCCGGCATGGGGGAGGCTGGAGGACAAGGCAAGGGCCCGCGAGCGGCAGGTGGGAGCCGAGTCAAGAAGCTGCTGGAAGCAGGCCTCGTCAACGACATGACTAAGGCATTTCTGCCGGAGAGGGACGTCGATGTCATCTAGGCACTTCCAATCTGGGCGGGCGGCTTCTGTGGCCAGGCGCGAAACTGTCGGGGTGATGTGTGGAGAGGGGGCTGGTGGGCTGGCGAGGATCTGTAGCACCAGTGACTTTGTTACTGAGGTGGAGGCGAGAAAGGCGGCTGGTGAATGGCGTAGCGCACTGCGAAGATTGAGGCCCCCGTGACTACACTGGAGAGACGCCTTCAACCAGGACCAGTGGGAAACTGGGCCACCTACAATGGTCTCCAAGGTGCAGCGGATGGCTCTATCAAACTCGGCAGCGGTGCGTTGGATGTGACTGGGAGGGCAGGCGCGAAGGATGAAGGAGACCTTGGGGAGGGCGAGGCAAGAGCGCAAAAGGGTGCACTCCACCTGACAGTCGCCAACGCTGTGTAGCGCTCCAAGGGATTCCTTCAGCTTCGATAGCCGGGCGCCAAAAACCTCCTCGCAGTAGTCGGGTGGACCGATGGGGCATCCCAGGAGAGAGAAACCTCTGCGGGTGGTGGGAATGTCTGTTGGGAGGACAGACTGAGCCTGGACAGCGTCCTCTGGGATGTAGAGGAGAGACTTGGAGCGGTTGAGATGGAGGCCCAGGGGGGGACCTTCGCGCTCCACAATGTGCAGGGCAGCAGCAAGGTCCTCTGGGGAGCCCATCAGGGTGCCGTCGTCCAGGTACCACACGTTGAGGCGGAGACCTGAGACGTCAGCCTGCAGGCGCTCGAGCAGGGGCTGGAGGGTTAGAGCAAAACCCAATGGGCCGAGAGGGTCCCCCTGCTGCACACCACTGCAGCTATGGATGGTATCTTCCCCCAGATGGAGTAGGGGCTGACAGGAGTAGCAGGATTCCATCCAGGCCGCTAGGTGTGGGATGCGTTGCCTGATCTCAGCAAACATGGACTCCCTGCTAATGCAGTTGAAGGCGTTGGAGAAGTCCAGGAAGAGGCACCAGCACTGATCCGGGTCATTAGAGGAGGAGAGCAGATGTGAAGTGGAATGGATGATGGCCTCGCAGCCGCCTTTGACTCCAACACCCAGTTGAAGGGGGGTGAGTGAAGAGATAGCAGAACTGCGGGAGGTGGAGGCCAGACACTTGGAAGTGAGCCGGCGCAGGACTTCTCCTACGGCAATGGGGCGGTGACCGCCACTCTTCTTGGGCGAGGCAAGGAGGGTGGCCCGACAGAGGTGGGGGAGGACCGAAGGAGGGGGTCTGCCAGCAGCTAATAGGTTGACGAGGCTAGTGAGGGTGGTGAGGGCCTGGGCAGCACAATCTGGGGAGGGGCATCGAATAGCCTCCTGAAGGTGACTAGGGCGCAGACCGGAGGGCCGAGGGGCAGAGGCGTTGGGGAAAGAGTGCACTCCCTTGAGGACTGCAGGCTCTGAAAGGATGGCAGGTGACGGAACTGGGTCCAGAGGCACAGAGGGAGGAGGTGCCTGGGGGTGTTTCTTCCGCATCTCCTGAAGGATTTCCGGAGACTGGGAGGCTAGGCTGTCAGATGTCAGGGCTTGGATGGCCTTGCTGTACCGGCCGTCCTGCGCAGCACGCCTGGCTCTCCTGGAGTTGCTGGTGGAGGTGGGGGCAGAAGAGCGTGATTGCCTCCTGGCGAGGGACCGGGCATCCTTGAGGGCCTCGGACCAAAGGGAGACCAAATCACCATCTGCCCAACGCTGAAGGCGAGACTTCACTCGCTTCATGATCTCACGCCAACGAAGCCGTTGGCCTGCAGCAGGGCTGGCAAGCACACACTTGGCTAGAATGAAGAGGCGGGACCACTGGGATGGCTCGTCCGGATTGCGTACAACAGACCTCAGACAGGAGCTGAGAGCGAGGGCCCAGCTGTCACGGGCGCCCTTTGGGACATGCTGCAGGGTGGGCACATGGGATTTGAGGATGGTTGGTAGGGCTGGTAGGGCTGACAATGGAGGGGAGGCAGGCTGGGAGGGGGGAGGAGAAGGGGCAGGTGATGAGCTGGCAGAAGGGTTGGCAGCAGCTGGGTGAGGAGGGGCAGTCGTTGTCAGGGATGAGGAGGGGCCTGATGGGGGAGAGCGGCCACGTGGCCGGGTGTTGTGGCAAAGTCCCAAATCGCCAGGCAAACAGCGGGAGCATGGAGCACCACTACGGACACAGGCGCATCTCAGGCACTTGGCTGTTCCATTACAGCGGCAGCAGCGAGTGCTCGAGGCGTTCACAATAGGCATCCACCTTACCAAACTCCAAATAGTGTGCAGCAACCCTTGAGAATGAGTATATCTCGTTGGTCTCCCTACGAACCCCGACTTGCTTCACTGGCGTAGCCACTTACACACCGTGTAAAACAAAGACAAACGAAACAAAGCAAGCAAAGCAAAACTTAGGTCAAGATTAAATAAGCCAAACGCCATTGTTGCGCGCAGTCTACTGCTTTCGAAGTTTATTCAGGTAATTCTGTTATTGTTACTACAATGCATGGGTCCACTTCCTTAGTCTGTAATCAGAGACTTTAGATTCTCTGATGCTAACTGAGAATCGAAAGGGTTACACTGTGCACTACAGTTAGATGTAATTTCTGTCCTATTTTTCTGTAAAAAGAGTCTGCTCGCTCGCCATGCATTTGCTCTATTCGAGCACACCACTAGTATTTAGCCATTCTGACTACCAGTGGTACTTGACAACCAACAAGCGGGATTTAGCAGCGCCAATTAGAAAACTACGAGTTTTTGAATATACGTCGAGTATAGGGATAATGCAAATCGGGTTATGTTTGATGTATATAATTGGCGAGCGAGCGTAGCGAGCGAGACACTTACAGGGGTAACACAATTGAAAATCAGGGATGTTTATTGGCGAGCGAGCGAAGCGAGCGAGACAGTATTATGGGTGGATAATGCAAAATCGGGTATGTGTTATATGTATGTATGTATGTATGTATGGATGGTACACATACTCTTTAAACGCGCGCGCCGGGAACTTTTTTCTCCAAAAAAACACGGCTTTTTAGGCTTCACTCCAGTTTATTCTGAAACTACAACATTAAGCAAACCTTACTTTATACTTAAGCTCAGAAGTGTGAGAAAATTCCAGCGAAAACGCTTGCTTTTCAAGAAACAAAAAGTTGATTATACCGGTTACTATGACATTGAAGACCTTTTTCCGGACTTAATTTCAGAACTTCGCCGTTTTAGGGGGCGGAGTGCCGATTGTTGGTTGTCAAGAGCCATTGGTAGTGTCAGAATGCTAAGGAAGCTACTACCACTCCAGGGACGTAATTCCATATTTGTTAGCTAAATATGCAAAAATGGCTCTGACCTTTCATGTAGCTAAGAGCTTGTTGTCAACAGTGACTGGTATATTCAAATAGTCAAAATGGCTCAAATTTGGTACTACAAAAGTTACCATTGCTCAGGAAAATGAGGTAAGAAAGTAATTTTGTATTTGTGTGCTAAAATTGATTGTCTTTTGTTTTTGTAGCTGAGAGCTTGTTGTCAAGAATTCACGGTAATTCAGATAGTCAAAGTAACTTCAATTTGATACTACAGAAGTTATCAATACTCAGGAAATTGAGGTAAGTTATTTCCATATTTGTTGGCTAAAATTACAACTGGTTTATTTTTTTATCCTAGCTGAGAGCGTGTTCAAGAGTTACTGGTAATTGAAATTATCAGAATGGCAGATGTTTGATACTACAAAAGTTACCATTATCAGGTAGGAAGGTGATTTGGTATTAGTTTGCTGAAATAAAAGGTCATAATTGCTATTATAGGGTTTGCATGAACTAAGATAAAACATAGTAATAATACTGTATTTTTATGTTACCTAAATATCAGGCTCGCTCGCCATTTGTGCTCAAGCACATCACTAGTTGGCGAGCGAGTGTAGCGAGCGAGACTGTATTAGGGGTGGATAATGCAAAATCGGGTATATGTTATATATATGTATGTATGTATGTGGGATGGTACGTATGCCCTTTAAACGCGCGCGGGGGAAACTTTTCTCTCCAAAAAACACGGCTTTTTAGACTTGACCCCAGTTTATTCTGAAACTACAGCATTAAGCAAGCCTTACTTTATACTTAAGCTCCAAAGTGTGAGAAAATTCCAGTGAAAATGCTTGCTTTTCAAGAAACAAAAGTTGATTCGACCGGTTACTATGGCATTGAAGACCCTTTTCCAGACTTAATTTCAAAACTTCGCCGTTTTATGGGGGATACGGAGTGCCGGTTGTTGGTTGTCAAGAGCCGTTGGTAGTCAGAATGCCGTAGTATTAATGCTATGGAAGCTACTACTTCTCGAGGGAAGCTGAGATAAGTACGCAATTCCATATTGTTAGCTAAATATGCAAAATTAACTCTGGCCTTTCTTTTTTGTAGCTAAGAGCTAGTCAACAGTGACTGGTAAATTCAAATAGTCAGATTGGCTCAAATTTGGTACTACAAAAGTTACCACTGCTCAAGAAAATGAGGTAAAAAAGTAATTTTGTATTTGTGTGCTAAAATTGATTGTCTTTTGTTTTTGTAGGTGAGAGCTTGTTGTCAAGAATTCAAGGTAATTCAGATGGTCAAACTAACTTCAATTTGATACTACAGAAGTTATCAATACTCAAGAATGATGTAAGTAGTAATTCCATATTTGTTGGCTAAAATTACAAATAATAACACTGGTTTATTTTTTATCGTAGCTGAGAGCTTGTTCAAGAGTTACTGGTAATTGAGATTATCAGAATGGTTGATGTTTGATTCTACAAAAGTTACCATTAATAAGGTAAGAGAGTGATTTTGTATTTGTTTGCTGAAATCAAATGTCATAACTGCTATTATAGTGTTTGCATGAAGTAAGCTAAAAATAGTAACATTTTATGTTACCTAACTATCAGGCTCGCTCGCCATTTGTGCTCAAGCACACCTCTAGTTTATTTGTATGTAGTATGGACGTACGTATGTCATTTTGTACTTTGACCCTCGCGTTTTTGTGTTAGTTATGTGGTCGACCCCGTCCCAAATTGCGCTAAACAGAATCCTCTGGTTTAGCGATCAGTACCCGTATCACCCTAGAAATTGAATTGTTTACCGTTTTGAATTCTTTTGTGGGTGCAGTTAAAACTTGAAAACTTAAGGGACTTCCATTTCTATTCGAGTTAGTGGCGGTGGTAAGTCAATGCGCTCTTTGTCATGGTTATAAGCCGTGCACAACAGTATTCACTTGAAAATACATTGTCCGCTAGACTACCGCGAAGGTAAGTCTGTGTACGTGCATGTTGCATTGTGTCAAAGCATTGTGTGTTACAACCACTACTTAGCTAAAGAATATCACAAAGAAAACTTTTAAATGACGTGTATTGTTTTGTTGTTGTTTTTTCCTTCAATTCAAGCAGTTGCAGAGAGTTGTTACTATGGCACTGAAATCCCTTTACCGTGTATGCGAAATTTAAAAACTGGACCTTATTTTCAGTAGCTTCAGTGCTAGAAGTCAAAATCATTCATATAAAAATAGTATAGTCTTTAGGCTCGCTCGCCATTTGTGCTCAAGCACATCACTAGTATATATTATATATATATATTATATGTATGGATTGTACGCGTGCGGGTACCGTTTTTTCTCCTAAAAACACGGCCTTTTATGCTTGACTCCACTTTCTTCTGATACTACAGCATTAAGAAAGTCTTACTTCGAAAATTGGGCTCCAAATTGTGGGATAATTCCTGCGTAACGATTGTTTTTCAAGTCCCAAAAAGTTACTGCGACTGGTTACTATTCCATTGAAATACCTTTACCAGACTTAATTTCAAAACTTCGTCGTTTTTTGGGGCTGCTAAAAATGCCGCTTGTTGGTTGTCAAGTGCCACTGGTAGCCAGAATGGCTAAATGATAATACTAAGGAAGCCACCATTACTTGGAAGAAGCTGATGTAAGTACGTAGTTCCATACTTGTAGCTTCAATTTGATACTACAGATGTTACTACTACTCAAGAAAATGAGGTAAGAAATTAATTTTGTATTTTTTTGCTAAAATTAATGGTCTTTTGTTTTGTAGCCGAGAGCTTGTTGTCTAATTCAGATGCTCAAAAATAGCTTAAATTAGTAACTACAGAAGTTGCAAATACTCAGGAAATCGAGGCAAGTAGTAATTCCATATTTGTTGGCTAATATTACAAAAATAATGGTGGCCTATTTATTTTGTACCTGAGAGCTTGTTCAAGAGTTACTGGCAATTGAAGTAGTCAGAATTGCTCAAGTTTGATACTACAGAAGTTGCCATTACTCAGGTAAGAGTGTAATTTATTATTTGTGTTTGCTAAAATTAATGATCAACTGCTATTATACTGTTTTTTTGCATAAAATATAAATTGTGTAGTAACAATACTATACGTTTAACTAGGCAGGATCGCTCGCCATTTATGCTCAAGCATACCACTAGTATGTATAATATGTATGTATGGATGGTACGTATGCGCACGGGTTCCGTTTCCCCCCTAAAAACATGGCTTTTTGGCTTGACCCCACTTTCTTCTGATACTACAGCTTTAAGCAAGTCTTACTTGAAACTTGGGCTCCAAATTGTGAGATAATTTCTTCGAAGCGCTTGTTTTTCAAGTCCCAAAAAGTTACTGCGAACGGTAGGCATTGAAACCCTTTACCAAACGTAATTTGAAAAACCTCGTCATTTTTTGGGGCTGCTAAATGCCGCCCGTTGATTGTCAAGTGCCACTGGTAGCCAGAGAGGCTAAATAGTAAAACCAAGGAAGCCACCATTAAACTTGGGAGAAGCTGAGGTAAGTACAGTGCTTCCAGCTTAAAGAGTGGATTTTTTAGCTTTTTGGTTAAGGTTGCTAATTCTGCTATAATTTCTCAAGTATGTGTAATAGAAAGCTAAAAATTTGTATTATTATACATTAATGTCATATTAACATACAGACAAAACAATTTTGTGGGTTTGTGGTTATAGGTGATGGAACTGGGAGCTTCAAGACAGTGAATTTGGATTTTGTGGGCACACGAAATTTGAATCTCGAAATATTTTAAATTTTAAGAAAAAAGTGTTTAAGCCAGGATTTTTGAATTTATTGAGTTATTTCTCTAAAAATTTGACACATGATGTAAAATTGCCTTAAAATTATTATGTATAACTTTGGTAGCTATGAAAATTAAGTGAGTTGTGACTGTTTTTCACCAAAAAAAAATTACGCACGGTAAGAGCGGGTTGTGGGCCTTTAGTACATGTAAACGCGACGTCACAAAACAGCGCATGCGTATTTGTGTCATAAAGGCACGAGGGCGCCAGTTTACCGCTAATTGTTGCACGGGTATGGCTGATTTAGCTACGGTGGTTGTATCTCAGGCCCTAGTATCAAGTTTTACGGCGTTACTACCTATCACGCCCAGCGTTTTAGCTTCCGTCTGGAGCTGCACAACCCGTAGGACACCAACTGCATCGCCCTGATGTTGTCAGAATACCGAATGCTGGGAGCCTTGGGAGTATTCAACTCCTTCAGCTTTTCTTCAGCTCTTGAAAAAGATGACCTCTTGGATAGGCTTGGCTCCAAGTTAGTAATACCAGCCAACAATTCTGACTGATTTCGACTTCGTTTACTGCTGCTAGTAGAACAATGAGAATCCATACATGATACAGCCGCTTGCAGTTAGGAAAAGTCCCGTCTTACCGCTCAGGGAAATAACCGTTCAACCTTAGCTCGTTAACTAGCTACGTTTAATGACGAACTACCGCAAAATCTTGACCTCAACAAAAATGGCGTAAAATATATTAAATTGAATGAGAAAAGTGCTGTTCTCCATTTTCCATTCTCTAAACAGGCAATTTTACTATTGCAAACATTATTGGGATGATGAAGAAAAGGTATGTGTATGTTAAATGACTGTAGTGAGGGTCTATACAGTAGTTTTAAAAAATCCACTCTTTAAGTTGGAAGCACTGTACGTAGTTCCATATTTGTTAGCCAAAATTACAAAAATAACTCCAGCTATGTTTTTTAGAAGAGCTGCGATACTACAGAAGTGATCACTATTCAGGTAAGAGAGTAATTCTGTATATTATATTAAAGGTCAACTACTATTTACTTTTTTTGCATGAACTAGCTAAAGTACAATACATGTTGTGTGTAGAAAGCAATTTTAAAGTGGCCAATCAAGCAGTCACGTTTGTCACACCTACAACATTGGGTGAGATTTAGTTTGTTTTAATGTACTTAATAAAAAATTAGTATTAGTAAATAAATGATGTAAAATTGATGAAAGCATGATAAATACAAATCAATCATACCCATTAGCTAATTCTACCTTGTCAAGGAATAATTTTTAAGTTTGACAGAATCTTATAGAGCATTCTCCATAAGAAGGGAAGCAGAACCAGATGGCACCAATAGTAAATCGTTTTATGTTACCTAACTTGGCAGGCTCGCTCGCCATTTGTGCTCAAGCACACCACTAGTATAATATATGTGTGTATGGATGGTACGTATGCCCCTTAAACGCGCACGCGGAAACACGGCATTTTAAGCTTGACCCCAGTTTATAAGTTACTTTAAACTTAAGCTTCAAATTGTGAGAGAATTCCTGCGAAAACGCTTGTTTTTCAAGGCACAAAAAGTTTAGGGGTGGATAATGCAAAATCGGGTATATGTTATATATATGTATGTATGTATGTGGGATGGTACGTGTGCCCTTTAAACGCGCACGCGGGGAACTTTTCTCTCCAAAAAACACGGCTTTTTAGACTTGACCCCAGTTTATTCTGAAACTACAGCATTAAGCAAGCCTTACTTTAAACTTAAGCTCCAAAGTGTGAGAAAATTCCTGCGAAAATGCTTGCTTTTCAAGAAACAAAAAGTTGCTGCGACCGGTTACTATGGCATTGAAGACCCTTTTCCGGATGTAATTTCAAAACTTTTCTGTTTTAGTGGGGGCTGCGAAGTGCCGATTGTTGGTTGTCAAGAGCCATTTGGTAGTCAGAATGCCCTAATATTAATGCTTAGGAAGCTACCACTATTCAAGGGGAGCTGAGGTAAGTACTTGATTCCATATTTTGTTAGCTAAAATTACAAAAATAACTCTGGCCTTTCTTTTTTGTAGCTAAGAGCTTGTTGTCAACAGTGACTGGTAAATTCAAATAGTCTGAAGGCTTAGATTTGATGCTACAGAAGTTACCACTGCTCAAGAAAATGAGGTGAGAAAGTAATTTTGTATTTGTGTGCTAAAATTGATGGTCTTTTGTTTTTGTAGCTGAGAGCTTAAATGTCAAGAATTCAAGGCAATTCAGATAGTCAAAATAACTTTAATTCCATATTTGTTGGCTAAAATTACAAACAATAACACTGGCCTATTTTTTTTTATTGTCTGAGAGCTTGTTCAAGAGTTACTGGTAACTGAGGTTATCAGAATGGATGATGTTTGATACTACAGAAGTTACCATTACTCGGGTAAGAAAGTAATTTTGTATTTGTTTGCTAAAATAAAAGGTCATAACTGCTGTTATAGTGTTTGCATGAACTAAACTATAACAAGTGAGGGCAAAAAAATCTGTACCAGATAAAAAGAGGGACGTAGGAATGGAGGGGTTCTATAAACGTCAATCTCACACCTACGTTATTGCCTCAACTGGTTGTTATCAAAATCCACTAGCAATAACGTAGGTGTGAGATTGAAGTTTATAGAACCCCTCCATTCCTACGTCCCTCTTTTTATCTGGTATAGATTTTTTTGCCCTCACTTGTTTGCCTTACTTTTTGACATGCAATGATGCTTTGACAAGGTTCACACCCCTTACCATTCTGGAAATATGCAATGAACCCTCTAGGGGTCAAAGGTCAAAGTACAGACTCGAAATTTTCACACATGCTTAAGTACGATGTAGCAATGCCACATACTAATTTTGGTAAAATAACATTCGCTGCGGTGTGAAATAATATTGTTGGTGAAGTAAGCCGTGAATGCTGACCTTTGACCTCTGGTGGCCTTGACGGTTGTAGTTGAAATGACTAGACGAAGAGAATGATACCAAGAAGTCTACCAAAATGTGGCGTAGTGTCATATATTGGATCTGGTAAAATGTGAAAATTGGGCATATTTTTCACTGACTTCGAGGCTCCCTGGGGCGTGAAATTCACACCAACACTGAATGTAACTATGCCGATGCGCTGGAGACCATGAAAAGGAACGCGTTGGTACAAGTTCCACGTTCATATCTCTAACGGTTTCGGAGTTACGCGCTGCAACAAAAATATCTGAAGAAGAAGATGATGAAAATTATGATTATTATTATTAGGAACGTCCTGATGAAAACGGCTCTTTTTCAAACTACCATATTTCCGTGGTTTTTCGAGGTAGAGACTTGAAATTTTGAAACAGCCTTCTAGTTGCGTTGAAGTTTATCTGAACCAAATTTGGTGGCCTTTGGCCACCCGGGGTGTGAGATATGACGGCTAATGTGTTGTATTAGGT
>WLWD01004671.1_pt1 | contig 11927 bp, 8 predicted proteins | sample 6712731 | NCBI WGS metagenome assembly WLWD01 (sample SAMN12718690, study PRJNA576275) | sponge metagenome | isolation source: marine sponge | host: Mycale hentscheli | place: New Zealand: South Island, Marlborough, Capsize Point | collected 2014-11-01
ATGTGTTTATTGATGAGTTTGTTAACATGCACCCAGTCGTTCATTGTTTAGTGAGTTCATGTGTTTATTGATGAGTTTGTTAACATGCACCCGGTCATTCATTGTTTAGTGAGTTCATGTGTTTATTGATGAGTTTGTTAACATGCACCCAGTCATTCATTGTTTAGTGAGTTCATGTGTTTATTGATGAGTTTGTTGACATGCACCCAGTCATTCATTGTTTAGTGAGTTCATGTGTTTATTGATGAGTTTGTTAACATGCACCCGGTCATTCATTGTTTAGTGAGTTCATGTGTTTATTGATGAGTTTGTTGACATGCACCCGGTCATTCATTGTTTAGTGAGTTCATGTGTTTATTGATGAGTTTGTTAACATGCACCCGGTCATTCATTGTTTAGTGAGTTCATGTGTTTATTGATGAGTTTGTTAACATGCACCCGGTCATTCATTGTTTAGTGAGTTCATGTGTTTATTGATGAGTTTTTTAACATGCACCCGGTTTCCATGTCATGTTAGTGGAGTCCATTGTTATTGATTAGTTTGTTAACATGCCCCCATCCTTTCATTGTTTAAGTGAGTTTCATTTGTTTGATTTATGGGTTGTTAACATGCACCCGGTCCATTCATTGTTTTAGTAGTGCCATGTGGTTTTATTGATTAGTTTTGTTCATGGCACCCGGTCATTCATTGTTTAGTGAGTTCATGTGGTTTATTGATGAGTTTTTGTTAACATGCACCCAGTCATTCATTGTTTAGTGAGTTCACGTGTTTATTGATGAGTTTGTTAACATGCACCCAGTCATTCATTGTTTAGTGAGTTCACGTGTTTATTGATGAGTTTGTTAACATGCACCCGGTCATTCATTGTTTAGTGAGTTCATGTGTTTATTGATGAGTTTGTTAACATGCACCCGGTCATTCATTGTTTAGTGAGTTCATGTGTTTATTGATGAGTTTGTTAACATGCACCCGGTCATTCATTGTTTAGTGAGTTCATGTGTTTATTGATGAGTTTGTTGACATGCACCCAGTCATTCATTGTTTAGTGAGTTCATGTGTTTATTGATGAGTTTGTTGACATGCACCCGGTCATTCATTGTTTAGTGAGTTCATGTGTTTATTGATGAGTTTGTTAACATGCACCCGGTCATTCATTGTTTAGTGAGTTCACGTGTTTATTGATGAGTTTGTTGACATGCACCCGGTCATTCATTGTTTAGTGAGTTCATGTGTTTATTGATGAGTTTGTTAACATGCACCCGGTCATTCATTGTTTAGTGAGTTCATGTGTTCATTGATGAGTTTGTTAACATGCACCCGGTCATTCATTGTTTAGTGAGTTCATGTGTTTATTGATGAGTTTGTTAACATGCACCCGGTCATTCATTGTTTAGTGAGTTCATGTGTTTATTGATGAGTTTGTTAACATGCACCCTGTCATTCATTGTTTAGTGAGTTCATGTGTTTATTGATGAGTTTGTTAACATGCACCCGGTCATTCATTGTTTAGTGAGTTCATGTGTTTATTGATGAGTTTGTTAACATGCACCTGGTCATTCATTGTTTAGTGAGTTCATGTGTTTATTGATGAGTTTGTTAACATGCACCCGGTCATTCATTGTTTAGTGAGTTCATGTGTTTATTGATGAGTTTGTTAACATGCACCCAGTCATTCATTGTTTAGTGAGTTCATGTGTTTATTGATGAGTTTGTTAACATGCACCCGGTCATTCATTGTTTAGTGAGTTCGTGTGTTTATTGATGAGTTTGTTAACATGCACCCGGTCATTCATTGTTTAGTGAGTTCATGTGTTTATTTATTTAGTGGCTGAACATAAGTTTGGATGTTGCTAATCTGGTAAAGGGTTTATTCAGAGGTTCTTCGTTTAAGTCACTGGAAGGCATTTCTGTGGGAGGATCTTGTCACCTTAGGAGAATATTTACACTTAAAACCACACCCACTACATCAGGCATTGTGGAGATTCCTCGTGCGTACCAGATACCATCTCTACTTTTGGACACAATAGTGAGTGGAAAAGAACCAATGATAAACCAAATACAAACCAAACACCAGCTACACTCACAGAAGAACATGAATGACTTTCTAAAGCTGAAAGCCTGAGGGTTAACAAATGCCATGTCCTATATCACTTGTATGTCCACACACAATAGCTGGTAAGGTGACACGCCCACTACCACTCACTATAGCTGGTACGGTGACACGCCCACTACCACTCACTATAGCTAGTTAAATGACACGCCCACTACCACTCACTATAGCTAGCTAGATAACATGCCCACTACCATTCACTATGGTTAGTTAGATGACACGCCCACTATCACTCACTATAGCTAGTTAGATGACACGCCCACTACCACTCACTATAGCTAGTTAAATGACACGCCCACTACCACTCACTATAGCATAACACGCCCACTACCATTCACTATGGCTAGCTAGATGACACGCCCACTACCATTCACTTGTAGCTAGATAACATGCCCACTACCATTCACTATGGCTAGTTAGATGACACGCCCAATACCAACGCACATCAGCTAGCTAGATGACACGCCCACTACCATTCACTTGTAGCTAGATAACATGCCCACTACCATTCACTATGGCTAGTTAGACGACACGCCCAATACCAACGCACATCAGCTAGCTAGATGACACGCCCACTACCAACGCACATCAGCTAGCTAGATGACATGCCCACTACCACTGACACATCAGCTAGCTAGATGACACGCCCACTACCACACTACCACCGCACATCAGCTGTTAGATTTTAGTGAATAAGGTCCTGATGATTCTATCATGAGTAACCATGGTTACTGTGATGTAGGTTGTAGATAGTCAATCTGTCCAGCAGGGCAAAGAGAAGGTTACAGGAGGAGGAGAGGATGTGCCACGCCCCCTCAGTGACACTCGCCCTACACATGTGGCGTTTGGAAAGAAAGTGCCCATTCCTGACCATGTTCTCACATCACGCCAGGTGAGGTCAAAGTTCACTAAGGTATAAGATGAATGATGAAGGTTTGTGTTTTCCAGTCCAAACGTGAAGCTGGTAAAGGGACATTAGATGAACCTGTTCCTCCCGCCTCCTTGCCTATAGACCAGACTGTGTTGAGAGTGCAGCGAGCCCGAGTACGAATGCTAGCTGGTAAAGGGTCTTCACAAGTGTCAGTTAGGAAAAAGCAGTCTAACTCTTCTACATCATTGGATGCTAATGAGCAGGTCACAGAACACAAGCCTGAGATTAGCTATGGTGCTGATAGATCTATGGAGGGTGGAGTTCAGGTCACAGAACACAAGCCTGAGATTAGCTATGGTGCTGATAGATCTATAGAGGGTGGAGTTCAGGTCACAGAACACAAGCCTGAGATTAGCTATGGTGCTGATAGATCTGTGGAGGATGGAGTTCAGGTCTTAGTGCAAGCTGCATCTGAAAGGAATGGAGTTGAGGACGTCAGCAAAGCTAAAGCTGGCACAAATGGAGTTCCTGTCAACCAGCCCAGAGCTAGTAGCATAGTGGAGCACAGAGAGCAAGGAATGAACTGGGACCAAGCCAGGAGAGAAAGAAATGAAGTGGAGGACTCCAGGCAAGCCAGTGCTCCACTCGATGTTAGTAATGGTGGCCGAGGTTTGAGTGGAGATGAAGAGATGGCCTTAGCTGTGCTCAGTCAGCACTGGACTGGTCATGGCGGAGGAAAGACTAAGATGGAGGTAATGGAGGAGAAGGAGGTGGAACAAGATGGGGTGGATGTGGCTGACAGGAGTGAAGAGGCCAGGGACAGTGGAGAGGAAGAGCACGGAGTCTATTCCTACAGGTCAGCTCCCAAGTCTGCAGAAACCAGTAAAGAAGCTGGAGGAAGGATGTTTGGCAGAGGAGGGAGTGGCAGGGGAGACAGAGGAGGGAGTGGCAGGGGAGACAGAGGAGGGAGTGGCAGGGGGGGCAGGGGGGCAAAACTAGAGGAAGATTTTGTCTTGCCTGGTGATAATAAAAGTTTATCAAACAGTCACTCGTCCAGTGGAAACTCCTCCCCCCTGTTTCCAGCAGCTCCCACTCGGCTGTCAGATGTGAGTGGGTGTGTCCATGTGTTAGCCTGCCAGTGTTCACTGTGTGTGTGTATGTGTGTTTGTGTGTGTGTATGTGTGTGTGTGTAGGACTATGATTGGAGACTGTATGCCAGCAGAGATAACACAGATCATGGGTTGGCTGCTGATGACCTCTCACTACGCACACGCTTAGCCAGTGGCCAGCCACACCCACACAAAGGCAAGCTACTGCCACCTAGCCACACCCACGAGTCTCCTTCGGCAGCGTTTGAAGATTCATTTTCTGAGTCCATGGTGTGTGTTTGTATGTGTGTAGATAGTGCACTAACTAGCTAGTGGGTAACCAATCATACATTTGTCCTGCGAACTCCTTACCCTTTACACTATGCACTAACTAGCTAGTGGGTAACCAATCATACATTTGTCCTGTGAACTCCTTACCCTTTACACTATGCACTAACTAGCTAGTGGGTAACCAATCATACATTTGTCCTGCCAACTCCTTACCCTTTACACTATTTTTCTAGCTGACCTCTTCTTACATATCTGTACATTATTTCTGTGTTTCTATATGTGTGTGTGTGTGTGTGTGTGTGTAGACACTGAGTGGTGTTACAGAGCAGTTTAAGAATGTGAACCACAGTCCCTTCTTGGACTCCATGGACACGAGGTTAGTCAGAATGTCTGCTGCCACTTCATTGATGGCTAAGGGAAGTTGTGGAGTAAAGGAGGTGCAACTCTGTATACCCTCACTCAGCGCACATGTACAAGAGGGTTATAGTAATTATCAAGTTCTGACCCCACTGACCTATCATAATCCACGACTTCCAAAACCTTCACATTTTACCTTTATACTGTTGAGTAGTACTGCTTGCTGTAGTCTTGTACTCAACACACCATCTGTCTGTCTGTCACGCTCTGATTTTGGAGATTGCTGACCATTAACCATTGATTTCGGTGTGAACTTCCTCAGAACAACAATTTAAGACCTTTTATTGTGCTACTTTTTAAAATTTTGGGGCTTTTTTTTTTTTTAATTAATTAATTAATTTTTTATGAGAACCGCAAAGCTATCAGCTCCATGTATATGTGTCATCTCTGCTAGCATATTGTCTCCAATCAACGTGAGCTAGTAATTTCTAGCAATGTGCGGTAGTTTTGCTTTATGCTTGGAATCTAACCAATACTTGACTTGGAGTTTTGCATTGCAACTAACAGTGTAAGTGAGTGTCCCTTGCAAGTTTAGAATACAGCATATTCATTCATTTGCCAGTTTCATTGCACAGCTATACTGACACCTGGTTGGTCAGAGAACACACTTTTGGTACTTCATAATTATGGTAATCACTATCAATCAAACCAAGTGACCCTGTATTAGGAGTGAGTAATTGAAATTGTGGTATATTACATATGGAGAAATAATAGCACACAAAATTGTGGTATTAATAGCACGGGTGGTGTGAGAAAAATTGCACGAAATAAAGCCAAGTGAAATTTCTTGCTACGCGAGTGATGTTAACTCAAATACTCAGTTTTCCGTGCTATTGTATGTTTGTACTATAGCCAAAGATAATCATTTGTTTCTGCAGTTAAGAAATTTGTATTATGTAATATACTATTTCGTCAAAGAAATCATGTGTAAGGTATTAAGATCCATGGGCAGGTGCCTTTCCCCCCTAAAATACAGCATTTTATGTAAATTAATGTCTCACTCGCCATTTCTGCTTGAGCATGTCACTAGTTGTTATTTGGTGGATGTTGTGTGTACAGAGGTATGGGAGGCATGTTGAGTCCAGCCCCACCCCTAGAGGGCGAGGCTTCTGAACCACCCCTGAGATACCCACAGGATGATGCCACAGAGGGAGAAGCTGGTGGAGCTGTAGACAAGGTCCGCTCTGGTGCGGGCGTAGCTGAACTAGAACTGATGTACGATCCTCAACTCAATTGTTTCTACGATCCTATCACTTGCAAATATTACGAACTGATCCAACCATAGATATTCTTGGTAACCTTAGCAACCTTATATCACTTCACATGTTCTGATGTCACTGGTCACATGATCTAGCAATAAATTTCCACTAACAATTAGTGCACAAGATTTGAAATCTTGACTATCTGTCAGTAATCATGTGTTAAAGAGTCTCTTCTGAAAGCACATCTTCAAGATAGTGTCACTTACAAGTGGGGTTAAAGATTCAAAATAGAGCACCTATTAATTCAGTCTAAAGCACATCTTAAAGATAGTGTTACTTAAAAGATTAAAAAAGATAGCACCTATTAATTAATTTCATATCAGCCTAAAGCACGTCTTCAAGATAGTGTCACTTAAAAGATTAAAAAATAGAGCACCTATTAATTTCATATCAGTCTAAAGCACATCTTCAAGATAGTGTCACTTAAAAGATTCAAAAATAGAGCACCTGTTAATTAATTTCATATCAGTCTAAAGCACGTCTTCAAGATAGTGTCACTTACAAGTGGGGATAGAGGTTAAAAAATAGTACACCTACTAATAGTCAGGTCAGATTTTCAATAACTCATAATTATAAAAACACTGGAAGCATTTGAGGGGAAAAGTTAACAGACAGTGCTGTTTACTACTTCTTTGGGTGCTGAAACTGAATTCACTGTCTGCCAGCTAATTAGAGACACACCCACTTGGTTAGTAGTTGTGGCATTACGCCACATGGCCTGTAGTGATAACTTGTGTGCTCGGATGCCCCGTGCATAAGACTTTCCAGCTAGAACCTTTTCTGCTGCCTTTGGGCCTAGAATGTTGCTTTCAACCCATGCTTCTAACATTCCTGATGAATTTATATGCTCAATTTACAATACAGGGCTTCATCTACAGTAAGGACTACATATTGCTGCCCCAGTACATTGGCTACATGCTTGCACCTTAAAACTACAGTATTTAAAGTGTCAAATTCATGAGCTGGTGATTGGACAATAGGCATGTAACCAATGGAAGTAACTTCAGGTTCTACTGTGCTATGCTTCTGATTAAAATTGATCCAACCAATCCTTTCGTCACTATCATTACGACCAAAGAAGAATGCTAGGTCACAGGCATTTGCTTTGAGAACTTCAGGCTTGTCTGAATCTGATGCAACAAACCTGTCCTTTTGTGTGCTGGAAGTTGATTTCGGTTTTACCATACCTTCTCGAATATCTGCAGGAATCAGTTCTTCCATAATAGCAGGAACTCGTGTAGTACTTTCTTTCACAGGCTTTAGATTTTGTAGCCCCATATCTACAGATGGTCCACGCTGCCAAGCTGCAACTTGAGTTGCATGAAAGCTGTTCATTCCATCGAGGCTGCTGTCATTAATATCAATGTTGTCACAAGTGAAGTGAAGAAATCTATTGGTAACAAGATTGGGGGGAACAACTGCTCCATTAGCTGTGTTCATTGACTTTAGCGTACTTTCAGCTAGGGCATTGTCAACTTGCAAAACATTTTCATAGCTAATGGTATGACCTGCATTGTGGAATAATTGAACAAGCTCCTTGGACTTAGTAGTTTGATGCAACATACTTGCCAAACCAATATGCTTAGGAGTCCAATTCTTTCCACCAGTAGCATTATAAATAAGGTCTTGAGCTAAACTAAATGTTATGTTTTGTACCTTAGCACTTTTACGCTGCTCAACACTGTCATCTATGTCAGTGTCAAAATCAAGAAGACTCTGCCCACCAAGAATAAGTCTAATTAACATATAAAGACTATCTGGAACACAAGCCATTACAGCATCTTCTGATATATCTAGCCCTTTGTGACAAGGTTGTGCTAATATATCTGATCTAAGCCTCAGTGCTACATGAACTAGCTCAAGAAATTCATTATCACCTGCTTTATAAAGCTGCATTGTGGATTCACCATCCTTTTCATCTAGCAACCTGGTAATAGGAATGTGACGAATGCTCATAGGTATTAAAACCGTTTGCCTGTCACCAACCTTTGTTGCAATATTTTGCTAACTCTGTGATTCTTTAGTTTTGAACAAGCCAAATGAGACCAACTGATCATGAAGACGATTTTCATCTTGGTTGTCAAGTTTTATTCTACCTTTAGTAGCTTCATTGTGGACAAGATCATCTGTTCTGCTAACACCATAAAGTGCTCTGGTTTCCAATGCGATATGTGATCGCAGGTTATATGCCAAAGCCCATCTGCTCAGTGCTGTTATAGCAACAAAAGAGATTGAGAGAGATCTTTTAAATGCTAGTAATGATGGCCAGAAACAGTTAAATCAGTTTGTACAAGAACGACTTTTGTCTTCTGATGAAGTAAAATTTCGTGATCCTCTCCACAAGAACAAACTAATGACATTTGCATCTTTATACGAACCCACTAAGAGTTTGAAAACTGGGAAGGAGAAAGAGAAGATTATAAGAGCAAACAGATTAGTCCTTCAAAGGCTCTTAACTGCATATGAGGCTGGAAGAAGTATAAACTTACCTGAGATTCTCAAACATGAGCTGCTACCAGTGCCAGTTGCATTGGCAGAAATGAATGGTAATCTTCGAACTGGATCAAAAGCAATTCTGGTACAAGCCATCACTGAAGGTATTTCATGTCCATCGAGTCTTTCTTCTGTGGACTTGCAGAATGCCACTCTCATTATTGATGGCCAGGCACTTGTACTAGCTATAGGCAAGCCAACAGGACTGGTAACATTTGGAGATCTTGCTAATACATTTGTACAGGCTGTGCTGAATGCAGGAGCTATGTTCAATCGTATTGATGTTGTGTTTGATCGCTACTATGAAGTATCCATCAAAAGTGCAACCAGAACAAGGCGCTCTCAAGGAACTAGACCCATTAGAAGGATAATAGAGCATGCAAATGTGCCACTACCATCAAACTGGAGCAATTTCATATCACTTTCTGAGAACAAAGCAGATTTAGCTCGCTTTCTATCTCAACAGTTGATAGTGCAAGCACCGAATTCGAAAGTTATTGTTGCAGCTGGTGGATTTTCAAGTGAGGAAATGGTTGAATCATCTCGCTCAGATTTAGACACAGAACCACTTGAAGCACGGCATGAAGAGGCTGACACCAGAATTGTTCTCCACTGTGTTGAAAACCATACTGACAAAATAGTGGTGCAGTGTAGAGACACTGATGTCATCGCTTTGCTCTTGGGTCACTACCATAGGATGACTTGTACACAGCTTTGGTTCAAAACAGGCACAGCCAAGAAGAGGCAATATATTCCTATTCATGAAATAGTTGATCATATGCCTTACAATTCAGATACAAGAGAGTGTATTCCAGCTTTTCATGCATTGACTGGTAGCGACACTACATCGTACATTGCCGGCTACAGCAAGAAGTCTGCCTGGAAGACTTTTCAGACATATCATCACCTTCTGGAAAACCTAGGAAAAGGTGCCCTGACAGCTGAGACAACACAGAATGCTGAGCAGTTTATCTGTAAACTGTACAACCTCACTAACGTGAGCAATACCAATGAAGCAAGAGTGGTACTATTTAACAAGTCACGTTCACCAGAATCGCTACCTCCAACTAGTGATGCTCTTCACTTTCACATACAGCGTGCTCATTATCAAACAACTATATGGAGACAAGCTCATTTGGCCTTTCCAGTCATACCTAATCCAGAACCTATGGGTTGGAAGGTTGAAGGTATGAAAGTAAAGCCTATACTGATGTCATTGTCTCCGGTACCTGAATCCTGTCAAGAAATTATAGCTTGCAAATGCAAGACTGGATGTAAAACTTTACGTTGTAGATGTAAAATGTCAAATCTAAACTGCACAAGAGACTGCACATGCAGCAGTGGAAATGAACTGTGTCAAAATCATTTTTTTTAGTCGTCATTATCACACTGTTTATACTGAATACTTATTTTGAAATGAAAACTTTGTTTTTATCTCTATACGTGATGACTTAGCTGCTTGGCAGACAGCATATTTGGATTCAGCATGAAAAATGGGGCCAGAAAATGCTCTCTGCCAAATTTTCCCCACAAATGCCTCTTATTTTTGCAATTTTCAAAATAATGTCCTGTCTATAATAGTACACCTTAATAGTTTCACAAGTCAATGTTCAAGTTTTGTTGTTGATTTTTATTAGAACACCTCGCTGTTAGTTAATGCTTGTGGAGACATTTACTTAATTGTTCCCTACATTCTGGTATCGAAGATCTTTATACATTTTTATAAACAAATAATCAGCACTTGAAATGCTGCAAGACCCAGGCTGCCTGTGTTGCCATGACTACAGGTGTAATAGTAGATTGAGAACATTCATGAAAAATCCAAGGCTAACTGACAATAGAGAACAGCTTATTATCTGATGCTAATGACTGTGTGTGTTAGTTCAGACATGGATTGTTGCATGGTGGATACTAGTACTCCTGTCCTGGGTAATTCACACAAAGAAAACGTCATGGTTACCTGATTGGGCTAAAGTGTGCATGTATGTGACACTGCAGCCAGACTGAGTTTTATATTGGCTATCAAGCAAAGAGCAGCAGAAGACTGCATTTCTTCTTCAGTTAATGCTACAATACAAATTACTGTTGAAAAGTTTTCTAGCAAGTACAGCTTTTAGGGTAAGAATTACAGGAAGAAAAAATAGTTCCCGGCCTGCTCACTACTCTGAGCTACGAGGGATTTGCACGGCACTGAACAGCTCCACCTACTAAGCGTGTGCAGCTCTTGCAGCATCGGTAATGCAGCACCCCCTCATGTCATGTGACTATTGAAATTTTATATAGTGCCCACTTGCGTTGTGCTTTCACACAATTAATTGTTGTTGCGACGAGTTGGTGGCGAGTATGAACATGACTGCAGTAACTCTGGCTGTATTGCTAGCCGTGCTGGCTCTCACTGGCGGAGTTGTGTTCGAGAAGAACCCCCAAATACGGTATACTCGCAGCGCGGGAGCTTTTCAACCTCTTCCTAACGGGCTGGACAGTAGCGGGAAGCAGAGAGCGCGCAGGAGTGTATTTGGAGCTAAGGGGTCTAGTAACTGTGAGCTAGGCAACAACACAATGCTGGAGATCAATCCTGTAAGGGGAAGAGATGTTAGTAGCATTTGCTTATTGTGTTTGACTTTATGTCTTATTTGTAGTATGATTTGAGTGAGAGGGCGGAGTCTATTCAGGCAGTGTGGGTGGGAAAAGACGTAAGTTAAAGTAGTTAGCATAATTGTAAGACCTTCCATATAATCCTGTCACCCTCAATATGGGACATGCCACACCCCCTCCTATCACCCTCAATAAGGGACATGCCACACCCCCTCCTGTCACCCTCAGTAAGGGACATGCCACACACCCTCCTGTCATACCCACTGAGGGGCATGCCACATGTTCCCTGTAGTATCCACAATCAAGAGTTACTGCTGACTCCACAGTTTAGACGATACAGTGTTTATAGTGGCCATGTAACACCACTTAGCACACCCACCCACTTCATTAGCTGTCTCTATACTGGTACAATGTTTCACCAGTGATTGCAGCCCCTCCCCTCTCCTCCTCTCTCTCTGTCTACCAGTGATTGCAGCCCCTCCCCTCTCCTCCTTCCCTTCTCTCTATAAAGACTTGTTAGTCGGACATCAGCCTTTAGTGTGAGGAAGAGAAGGAAAACCACGTGCTGACCAGTTCCTAGCTCTCCCAGTGGCTGCTGGTGACCTGTGACGTGTAGATGGTGTGTGTGTGTATGTGTGTGGGATGAACTTGCTGTGAGCTTCCAGTCACAGAGAGAGAGGGAGTTGTGGTGGAGATAGTCGACAGCTTGTATGTTTGCGTGTTAGTTTGTATTTATGTGAATTTTTAGTTAGTCTACAACTTAAGTAAGTGGTGGATACAGAACTAACACACATACACA
>WLWD01005650.1_pt1 | contig 11918 bp, 8 predicted proteins | sample 6712731 | NCBI WGS metagenome assembly WLWD01 (sample SAMN12718690, study PRJNA576275) | sponge metagenome | isolation source: marine sponge | host: Mycale hentscheli | place: New Zealand: South Island, Marlborough, Capsize Point | collected 2014-11-01
CCCCCCTCCCTCCCATTATTCCTATTCCCGGTTGTCATGTAAAAGGTAAACAAAAAATACATATAAATATATTCAAAAGATATTAACAATGCGGTTTACAACATACTTGATATTTTAATGAAACAAAAGCTTTATTTCTTAAATGTTGTGAAAAAGATGTACTTAATGATAGTGTCCGATGATCAGCAAGAGTATCAGGAGTCTGAAATATGTAGTTAGAATTATCTGGCCTAACTTCATAAGCATTATAATGGTTAAAAAAGTTATCTCCAACATATGGAATGATTACAAAAATACATTTTCCCATGGACCAAACTAATATATCCATAGTTTTGCCAAATACCGGGACTTCATCTTCAATACTGCAGAACACAATGCTGCCTTTACTGTACTTAATCCCATTTTTTTTCTACAAATGATGTCCTATTAAACAACATGGAACCAATAAAACCTTTTTTTAATAATATTCAAATTGCCTACCTTTGTAATTTTGTTTGAGTTTCACAGCTGTATTCTTCCATTAAGGCATCTCCATAAGGGACCTCAGAAATATTTATGGTTCGCACTAAAAATATACATGTACATTACAAAAATTATAATAACTATTTATTTACATTAGCCAACCAGTTCAAATCTGAATTGAGAACTTACCCACTCCATGTGTTGTATCACCTGAAATAAAACTTGTGCATGACATTTTATAACACATATAATGTTGGTGCCTTGTAGCCACGGTTTTCTCAATATTTTTGAAGTTTCCAATTGTAGTCGCAATTTTTTTAAAGTATTTATTCTTTGCTTCATAGCGCATACACCAAGCACCAATCAAAGGACCACACCTATTAATAAATATGGCTGTGTAAATCTAATATTGCATCGCTCAAAATAAAAAAATACCTTCTAATCCACATAGGAGTGTGCACTAGGTAGTGCATTTTTGGTGTTAATGTCTATCAGGGTAAAGGCAAACAAATTCTTCTAGAAAAGTTTCGATTAAAAGTTCCAAGTATGCCACTTGGTCATGAGTGATTCTTGGAACAAAAAGATACTCCATGATTTGCAACAATAATAGGAAGTTATTCCACCTTTCATCCCCTTCAGGAATGAGATCACCAATTAGTAGGGGTAGAAATCTTGCCAGACACCAAGTTTGTGTAGCTAGAGAATTAATACAATAAAGTGTAATAACAAACATAATTTATAAGCACAGCTGTGTGCAATACCTGATTGTCTCAGAGAGCTTGAATCTGGTAAAATGTTTTTGGAAATTTCTGACGGCTTATTACGAATTTCGCTATTTCCGTAATCAAATGCACACATCCTTTCATTTAGAATTTTAAATGTCAGATACTTTTTGTCATGGATTAAATACAAAAGTAGACACTTCATTGTGACTTGAGTGGTACCCTCCAAAATGTCATGCATTATATCAGGAACAATACCATCCACTACATGAAAGTATTTCAACTCATTTAAAATAGAGTTCTCAGTTACACCATAAGTAGTGGCAATATGGCTGTGAAGTGGCCCATCCAAATCACGCACATGAGATGCATAATTTAACCGAGTACGAATAAGAAGTTTGTCTTCTGTAAACTAAAAAAAAAAAAGGTTTTAATTAAGGTTTGGAAAATAACTAATTAATATTATTACCTTTGTCTGCATATCCCCATCAATTGCCATACAGGTACGACACTTTCGCGTGGCAGAATGGAGAGCTTTAAAGCCTCCCAGTGCACATGCAGCTAAGTTATCAGCTGAGCAAATCGTAAGTGTACCTCTGAAATTCATCCTTTCACCATCTATCACCAGAGGTACTCCAGCATCCTATATTTCAGTATTGCAGTGCAATATTTTAATCAAATATGGTCAATCACTTACTTTCTCTAGAAGAGAAACATCTTCAACAAATGGCTTTAGTATTCTGCTCAATCCATACTTGTTGACAGTTACCGACTTAGCAACGATTAACAGCTGAATAGACTGTAAAGATGAGCGATACTTAGGAGCAATATTGCCAAGAGTGTAGTAAAAAAGTCCTGATATGAATTATTAAAAAATGGCTATTACATATGTAATATAAATTTAATTAAGTCATACCTAGCTTATGCTTTTTTGTTTTAGAACCCAAGGCATTACAAACTTCAATGTCATCATAATACAATTTAATCTGCAATGCACATGGGTCTTCTTGAAACAGAGGGTGATACTTGTATTGCTCAGCATCAGTGTAATCACTCATTTCATCACATCTTGGACTGTGAGAATTCAAAACCTGTTTAAATAAAATAACATAGCATGATTATTTTAGTACTCCCTTATAGTTTATAGTTTATAAAATTAGCTCAATCATTATTTTGTTGCACTACAAAAATAGAACAGCAAAAGTAATACAGATGGATTCATGTGAAGGATTACAACACTTGCTTCAGTGGAGCCCTATCACATAGTCCACAACACCTGATGCAGCCCCAAGTAATGTGCATGAAAGTAAATATAGCACTATTATTAAGCACATATAATCAAAAAGGAATTGTTTAAAGTCAGAATAAATTGTAAAAATGTATGTGATCATGTGTATATACCTCATCTCGAACCCTGTCATTAGCTAGGAGACTCTGCAATGACTTTATCAGTGGAATGTAATAAAAGTAATCCTTTAACTTCTTATTTCCAACAGTATATTCATGTAAGATTTGCTCCTGAGGTTCCTACATAATATGTAAATATTAAAACAATTGAAAATAACTTCAATAATTATCAGTTTTTTTTACCACATAATTGAAATGACTAGCAATAAATTGATCTTGCTTATACTGTGTCTCCAAGCCGAGGAAGGGATTCACAATGCTCTCATCACTAAACATTGACTCTATTTCTGTTACCTGGTGGTCATTAGCTGACAATTTCTTCACTTCATGCATTACTTTCGATTTAATACTTGATATGGAGTTTTCCAATATAATTTTAACATCATCTACTACTTCACAAGTCATGGCTTGAGTCAAACCCTTTCCATCACGAGCTTTCATAATAAAACGTGCTGCATTTAGGGAAGCTGATGGACAATTTAAGTCTGGCATTTCTTCAGTCTCTTCCAATTCCTGAGATTGATCTTCACTTGGCATTACTGACTCATCTTCGTTATCAGCTTGATATTGTGTTGTAGTCAACAAATTTTTGTGGTACCTGTAGACATGCACCATGCAAATAATATGTTATACTTATGTGAAACCACGTATGTATAACAAAGTTATACTAGTAGTATACATACCCTATGTAATCTTGATGTTTACTTGTGGAGTATAACAGAAGTATACTCTACTTTAGACAGCCAAATGTTTTAACCTGGTGTGTATACTAAATGATGCTCAAGTTCAATGTTTTAACCTGGTGTGTATACTAAATGATGCTCAAGTCCAATATTTTCCCCTGACGTGTATAGCAACTAAATGATGCTGTTCATTATCACTTTGTTTTAATTAATTCATTAAGTACTGAGAGTGTTCCTGTTAGCTCTCTGCTAACTTTAAATAGCTTAATTATAATAATGTAAGATAATCCAATGCAAATACTAGTATCTTTTGAGATTACCATACACAAGAAGAGACTTTAAAAGCTTTATGAACCTGAACTTTAATTTAATGTTTGTTGCTTACTATTTGCTTTACCAAGCAAAGTGTACAAACACAGTAGTCCTAGTCCTAGTAACACCTGAGGTATACTAGGCATCTACTGGAGTTTACTGAAGTGGTAAGTTCACAGATAGTATATCACTACTATTTGGAGTTTATAAATGTAAAATGCAGGATGTAGCTATACACTGTCATGTATATGGCTATATATAATTCATACATTTGTTTATTTTCGTTCTCATTTATTTATTCTCATTCATTCATTCTCATTTAATCCTTTATTTAATTGCTTCTTATGCATTAAATAAATTAAACAAGCAATTTTTTCAAGTATACAAATCAAAACTCAGAATGTAGTTCGATACACAGATAATAAGCATTATAACAATAATAGTAATAATAATAATAATAATATAATAATGTTAATTAAAAGGCAATGGGTGAGTTGGCACAACTAAAAACGTCTAGTAGTACATGGTTCAGAGACACGCATCTGTCTAGTGCCATAAGAAGGGCAAGAATTGATGGGCCTGTATCTCCCTAGCACTCAACTTCATTAAAATTGACATACCTAGTAATTACTGTAACAATAATAAATAATTTGGTTGATCACATAAAAAAAAGGACCTCCACACTGATAGCTAGCTATAGCTATTCCTTTTTTTTTATTTTTACTTTTTTGAAATTTTCCCAATGAGTTAGCCAAAGGATAAACTTGTGACCCAGCTATGAAGTTTAACTGAACAGATTACTTCTCATCTATTTGAAGGTTTATTTTCAACTACACAGTAACTTCGTACCCCGAAAACCCTTTACCATTAGAGTAATAGAGTAAAAACCCTTTACCATAAGGGTATTAGTAAAAACTGGAAATGGTCGTCCAAATCATTGTCAAAGGTTGCATGCTGTAATGATTAGTTGGGGAAAGACCTTTTACCAATCCTGATATGCTACCCGCGGGGAAACGATCAGGGATGGTAAAGGGTTCGGCTCCGCCAGAGTGTTATACCAATGTGTTATGGACTGGACTAGAGTGGAACTTGCGCTATTGTGTACACGGGCTTCAAGTCTAGGTGAGTAGTTTCGTGGCCTGAAAGCTGAATTCTCTTTTGCCAGATATACTATAAATCTCTGAATTTGCTGTCTGTAGTCACTATTGGTGTCATTTTAATTTTAGCTACACAGCAAACATCGTAAAACTAAGTTTTTAGTTCTTGTGTGAGAAGATGTAGATGCATGTTGGAGTTGGAATGTTAACAGCCTAAATTTCATAGGCTCCAACTGTCCCAGAATCTGCAGGACAGACTTGAATTTTTACCTTAGTCCTAGGTCCTCATTTATAAAGTATGACATTGCTCACCTTCACTACTAAGAGCAAGTAAACAACGGCATGATTATTTTTTCATCTGGTATAAGGTCACATTCAATCTACGGTTTCATTTTGTCCTGGTCACATTCCATCTACAGTTTCATTTTGTCTTGCAAAAAAATTACAGATCAACATCCAAGTTTGAAGCAGGCCACCAATATTTCATTGATTTTCAATTCTAAGCAATACAATGGCTACAGCAACAGCATTATCCCTGCTGCAGTAATCTTCTCAATTACAGAAAATTCACTATACCAGTTTTAGCTACAACCAAATTGCTACAAGAAAGTACTTGCACAGCTAGAAATTTGCATGTAATAATTTAGAAAAAAAACAGGGTGGGTGGGGACGAGGGGAATTGATTTGTTATGATTTTTTTTTCTTCAAATTGTATGCATCTCTTTGGCCATGGCAGTGAATTATTCAGTACTCATCAACAAACTCTGTGCTCAAAGATGCTACCATTATAAATCACAGCTACAGTAAAAGCTTAAGCATTAGAGTTAACTTTTGTCTATGGTGTCATTCTAATTAATGCTTTCTGGAATACCATTGTGACAATGATTTGTTGTGTTTTAACTGAAAATCAGAATCAGTGCGTGACTTAACATTTGTATTTTTTTTTTTTTTTGGTTGATGTGGTGGTGAGGATAGCAACTTTCAGTGTAACAGTGTGCAATGTATCTTTTGCCAGGTAAAGGGTTCGGCTCCGCCAGACTGTTATACCAATGTGTTATAGGACTGAACTAGAGTGGAAACTTGCGCTATGGTCATGTACGCGGGCTTCAAAGTCTATGTAAGTAGTGTCCTGAAAACTGAATTCTCTTTTGCCAGATACACTGTAAATCTCTGAACTTGCTGTCAGTAGTAACTAAAGGTGTCATTTTTATTTACACAGCAAACATCATAAAGCTGTGTTTAAGTCGTGTTTCTTGTCCTCAAATTTTATCCTATAAGAATGAATGATGCTAAGCAAATGTTACCTGAGTTATAATAAAGTCAGTGTTTGAAGACAGTGGATTCCCAGTTGTTATTTTTTTCTTTGCACACTCAAAACTTTTATTTCTTTGTGAGAAAATGTAAATGCATATTGGAATGTTAACAGCCTAAATTTCATAGCTCCAACTGTCCCAGAATCTGCGGGACAGACTCGAATTTTTACCTTTGTCCTAGGTCCTCATTTATAAAGTACGACTTTGCCAGTATTAATGCCTATCTAGGCAACTGGGTATTTTCAGGCACTTTTGATGACCATTACCAATTCTGGAATAGCATGGCACCATTACAAGTAGTGTGGCTGTCCATGTCTTACGAGTCACTATAAGTCTTAAACGAAGAGGTCGCATATTATGGCGGTGTAGCTGTTTCGCTATAAGTGAAAAATGGCTGACACGCCTCCTTGTGTTAAAATATAGGTGTGGCCATTGCCGTACCTGTTCCGACTCCCCTGTGATATGTGACTCGAGAAACTCGCCGTCATTTGGCTAATATTATAGTCCTGTAATCATTATGAGTGCATACATATTACACCCTGAGTATACTTGTCTCTGCCCACTTTTATCTTATAACACCACACACTGTCTCCATGTGTGTCCGTGCGATGCGTACTCTATAACCAATTGAACATGTCAATCTTTACTGGCATTCACAACCTGTTGGTACTCATTCCTATTGTAGTATTATGATTTAGTACAATACATTCTAGTAAAGATGTAATTTGCAATAGATTATAAGTAATTATACACTACTGGCTATTCAATTTCATTTAGTGCACACTATGTGCACTTGAAGTTATATAAAGTGAAACTTATAGTTTAAAAATTTGGACTTTTATCACTAATTTCTTTACACATTCAGAATATATTTTGTGTACATATACACGCACACACACACACACACATCTGCACATACATGTGTGATGAGTATACTGTCAACGTGTATACCCATTTTGTGCTGTAATGGGCTTCCTGTATCACCTAGGTGAATAATGATTTGGTGTAAGAAGATAGGAGTGGTTTGAGCATGTAGGTGATGAAGTGTGTGTGCATGTGTTCTATAGTGTTCATGTAGTACACAAAAGTTTCATTTCCTCCATTGTACAACTTATATTTATTGGATTAGCCACATCCATACGTAAGTACATATAATCAGGGCAGAGGTAGGGGCGCCCTGGGATCTCCCCCCAGGTTGAGTTTCCCCCTCTCTCCCCCCTCCCCCTAGGTTGAGTTTCCCCCTTCTCCCTCCCCCTAGATTGAGTTTCCCCCTCCCCCCCCCCCCCCCCCCCCTTTCCCCCATCCACCCCCCCCCCCCCCCCCCCCCCCCCCCCCCGCCCTCCCCCCTCCCCCCAGGTGGAAGTTTCCCTCCCCCTCTCCCCTCCCCCCTCTGTGGTTTTGATTCATAATGGTATTCTGTGATTTTGTTGTTTATATATTATATCTAATATTTGGTAACAGTTTACTTCAGTTAATTCTAGACTTGAGACAATTTTTAATCAAATGGGTCTGGTTTCAGCAAAAGTGGGTGTGTTCAAATAAACGTGTGGCCCTCCTTTCTAAACTCTTCCCCTCCCCCCAGAAAAATATCCTGTATGAAACCATATGCCCATGTTTACTAAGCTGGTCTTCGTCCCATCTAGTTTTTAACCCTTGGCGCACATGCATGGTAGGGTTGCACTACTTAATTTGTCTGTTAGTCTGTCTGTCAGTCTTTCTGTCACACAACAACAGATCTCAAAGACAGTGGCCTTCCAAAGATTGAAGAAGGTATCATGATGTTGTACTAGGCAGTTTAAGTCGCTTTATCAGATTACCAACTAAGGTACATTATGATTGGTTTTTGGGAAAACTGGGCAAAAAGTGTGCATTTCACAGGCCATTATACTTACTCAGTGTGGATTATTACAGTTGGCCATTGGATATTTGCTGCCCAAGAGTGCTTGATATCCAACCAAACAATAACTGGTCAGCTATTCAGCCGGCCAAAGAGATCAGATCTGGTTATAATCATGCATTTTGAGGGTGTGCTTTTCTGGCATATCAGTTAGCAGTTTTTACCTCCTTTGCCATTGCTTCAAAGTTCAATGCTAACAACTATGGTTCAATCCTGGCATGGACACTTTTTCCCTCCATTTTTTATTTTTTATTTTATTTTATTATTATTTTTTTATTATTATTTTTTTATTTTTTTATTTTTTTTAACTGGGCATTCTTCTTTTCTTTTGTCCCTTTTAATTTGCGCTCTGGCTTCTAGTTTTAGTTTATGATTTTTTTTGCTTTATTCATTTTCCCCATTACATTGATGCACCTCACTCAAACTCAGTTCTAAATTATAGTTAGATCCAGTGTCCATGTTCAATAATTGAATATCCTACACTTGGTAACATAGCCCAACAGTACACTTCAGCATTAACTCTCAGTGACCTACTGCACTCACAACAAGCTAAGGCCATGAACGAGACAATATACTTTTTCACAGAACGATTGACACAATCATTAAATGATGATCAATATTCTTTAAATATGATTGATCAATAATATGAATTAATTTTACTCATTTTGAAGCTTATAAAGCAATACCAATATGTACTACATGTTCTACTACAGTCTGTAAAGCAATGAAAATATAGTAACATTTGTCATACCAGATTTTTTAATATCAGACCAAGATTAAATTGTTCTGACGTTTGTCTGAGCATTGATGTATAGTTATCATCCACATTTCATGAGCAGGCTGACTTATTTTCATTTGGATTTTGTGTCTGTTGTTACTGCCTGGGCCAAATAGCTGAGAGTTAGGCAGCAGTAAGTTAATTGAGTGTGAGACTCTCTGCATGTTGATTCCAAAATTACTGCTGCCTAACTGCTATTGACGATTATAGTGACACGTACTCAATCATTGGCAACTCTTCACCACAGCTATTCCACCTCATGCAGAGGTCTTGTTAAGCACTATTGTTTTTCAACTAAGGCAAGACTATGGTTGTGGTAAAGGTAACGAACGCAGTTGTAGTCATGAAATGAGTCTGTACAATTACACCTTAACTAGCATATTATTTTCTAGGTTAATGTGACAATCTTTACAAAAAATTTTTGTAACTGTTCCTATCAGTCCACTGTTAATTGCATTTGCTGAGTTATTGTGTATCAACTGTAGCAGACGTAAAAAAAAAAAAGCTGTAGCACTCGCAACCGGTGCTCACCTGTTAAATAACCAAAACCTCGCTTGGTTTCAATCAAACTGTCGATCTCATGTCATCACCAAGGTAGGTGGTCTCAATGATCAAAGATCACCTTTATTCTAAATATTAATAGATGGATATTTTTAGTGTAACAGGTGTTCTAGTACATATCTGAGTATTTATAATTGTGATGTCAAAATTTTATGATCCACCAAAAGTATATATACATACTTTTTATTCTGTGTGTGTGTGTGTGTGTGCTGGTGCAAAGGCAAGCTCATGGTCCAAGATGATGGAGGGACAGGACGCGAGAGAGTAGATGTGGTATATGACCGCACAGGACAGGAGTAGCTAGAGGGGAAAGTGAACAGTAGGGCTGGAGAACGAGGCAAAGAGAGGGCTGGAGAAGGAAGAGCAGAGGAGGAAGACTGTTGCTCAACTATATAGATGTACATGTGCCCATAAAAAGCCACTCTTGCTAACGGATCTTCCAGACCAAAGATGAACTCCCCCACCCCTCAAGATGACTGGAAAAGACGCCATGAACATTCCAGCTTAACTTGTTAATTTACACCTGTTGTCATGCATTCTATCATATCCCACTTCATTTGTACACTTCTTTTTGAACTCACAATCATCAATTTGGTTTCATGTCATTAATTTGATTTCTACTATACTGAGACTTTGATTACGCTATGGCGGTTGCTATAACTTTATCAAGTGTAAAGAAGAGCACTGAAGTGCAGCCCCAGCGAAATTCTAGTAATAATAACATACCCTACGCTGCGACCAGTGAAGGGACCATATAGGTTTAGAATAGTTCAACTCCTAGATTCCTCCACTTTATTGGAAACACTAACTCAACTCATTTAAAATTCAGTTGTAACATACGTGCAGGTGAGAGATTTATTAAGTTATAATACTGATCTCTTGGAATGAGATGTATGAATAATAGACAGTGCGGGTGACAGTGGGACTTCGTCTAGGGACCTCAATATGTGGACCACACCAATGCCAGCACTGCTCAGGAATAGTTAAAGTGAAGGAAGACATCAACGTCATACCGCACTGAATGACATCGTGAAGCGGGCTCTGTCATCAGCCAAGATCCCGTCTCGACTGGAGCCGCCTGGTCAGGTCAGATGGCAGGAGACCAGATGGTGTGACCCTGGTACCTTGGAAATCAGGTCGTTTGCTGGTATGGGACGCGACTTGCCCAGACACCTTCGCACCATCCTATAGAACTGATGCTACCCAGCACCAGGGAGAGTGGCAGCCGCAGCAGAAGAGAGAAAATAAAATAAATATAGTAGCCTTCCACTTAGCCATTTCTTCTCTCCACTTGCAATTGAGACCATGGGAGTGCTGGCCCCCAAGTCGATGGCCTTGGTAAGGGATCTGGGTAGACGGATCAGGCTGGAGACAGGGGAACCTCGTTCAACTGACTATCTCCTGCAGCATCTCTCAATTGTGGTTCAGCGAGGGAACTCCGTATCAGTATACAGAGGCATCACAACCTGACTTCATTTTAATTCTTTATTATTATTTTTTATTTTGTTTTTATTAAAAGTTTTATTATAATAAGTTACAATTATTAATTATCATCATCATCATTATAATTATGAGATATCATAATAATAATAATAATTTTTGCTTGTTATAGCTATTGCTGTTTTGTCTCAGGACAACCTGTTGAAATATACTGTTGTATACTGCCTTATAATGGCTAAGAGTTTCATAACCGGGCATGTGATTCAAGAAGAAAAAAATGACCTGACTCTGAAAAACACCTAACAAACATGAATGTATCCATTATTAATAACATATAGTATACAAAGACCAACCTACTTTCTTTAGGAGTCATGCTCGGGCATGTAGCCTTTAGTGTGGTGTAACTGTGGATACAGCACAATTTGGCATAAGTTTAGTTTGGAGAAGTGACATGGTGTTCAAGGTGACTTTCATATCTATCATTTTTTGAAAGTAACATCTTACGCAATGCAATTAAAAGTACTGCTTGTCATGTGAGTAGCAAATGTTTTAGTTGAACTCACGATCACTTGAGGCATGCAGAATAGTCAACTCAGAAGTCTGGTCAGTAGAGCTATAAAACTTTCAATATATCAATCACTAAAAACGATATCGAACAAACTTGTAACTTTATTTAAGAAGCTAACATGAGTAACAGTTATCAATAATAAATAATAATAATAATAATAATAACCATTTTTAAATTATTAAAAAATCCAAGGATAGATAGGCACAAACCAATGCGGCTGTGGCATTCCCAGCTGAACTGCCACTGAGAGTTTCTGAAGGAAGAGCTAGTACCACATAAGTTGCCAGAGACACATCTGCCTAATGCTCCCCCACCCCCCTGGACTTCTTGTCTTATGCAAAAGCAGCCACACAACATGCATATCTGGTGACATGACTCCTGTAAGAGTGTCTGGACAGGTGGCATCATTCTACATGTATACAAAAGGTTTTCCAGCACTGCATGGCACTATAGTCATGCAATCCAGTCATTTACCATCGGATCTGGAAAGCCAGGAGGTTTCAATCTGGAGGGGACTTTAGCTGCTGACAGAGCGAGGTGGATGATATCATTGTCTGCCTACACTGAACTTGCAGCTCAGCCCATGAGTCCCAAGAGGAAACATTTGCATGAATATTTATACAGACAACTGAATGTTAACAGGTTTATCAGAACACTTTAAAGATGCTTAATCTTGAG